>Ga0126371_10000064_pt1 | contig 71665 bp, 68 predicted proteins | sample PanSoiMetaPlot_4_FD_110145 | JGI IMG/M metagenome (GOLD analysis project Ga0126371, IMG submission 110145) | Tropical forest soil microbial communities from Panama - MetaG Plot_4 | ecosystem: Environmental > Terrestrial > Soil > Tropical forest > Bulk soil | place: Panama | collected 2016-02-17
AAAACGTCAGGTTTTGCGGGAACCGGTCGTATTCTCCGATGTGTCCGAGCTTCCGCAGGTGTTTAGCCACCCTCAGCTATATCTTCCTTTCGCGGGTCCCGCGCTGGTCGTGGGCGGCGCCGCCGCCGCAGCGATGCTCTGCGTCCTTTTGTTGGTTATCGAAGCGGCTCTGTGGGACCCGAACCCGCTGCTGGTGATTTGCTACGGTTGCTTCCTGATAGCGGGCGTGCGGTTCCTGTCACGCGAGCCGGCGCTCGGCACCGCGGCCGCAGCACTGCGAGAGCTTGGCGCATCCGGCGAGCCGTTCAGCGATGCCGCGGCGCTGGGCCCATTCGCGATGGTGCTCGCCTGGGGAGTGATTGCCAGGGCCGAGCGCGCGGTCCGGCAGGCCCGTTACCCGCCGCCGCGGGCGCCCGCGCTCCGGTCAGCGAAGCGGCCGGAGGGACACCCGTTGATCCTCGTGCAATGCGAGTCGTTCTTCGATGCGCGACGGCTCTCAGTCCTCGTCCCGGACACGCTTCTGTCAGGCTACGACGCGTGCCGTGCGAGCGGCGGCGCTTATGGCCGACTAGATGTCCCCGCTTGGGGTGCCAATACAATGCGGGCCGAATTCGCCGTCCTGACCGGTATACGGGATAGCGAACTTGGCTATGACCGATTCAATCCCTATCACGCCTTTGCCCGTGTCCCAATCGCCTCACTCGCTTGGCGTCTGCGAAATCAAGGTTACCGAACGGTTTGCCTGCACCCCTTCGATCGCAGCTTTTTTCGTCGCGACCTGACACTTCCGGCGCTCGGTTTCGAAACCTTTCTCGGCAGGGAGACACTCGGTGGCTCGCGACGGCCGCCCTATTGCTCCGACCCTGAACTAGCACACTATGTTTTGCGGGTCCTCGAAGCCGAGGGACCGCGCGTCTTCATTTTCGCGATTACGATGGGCAATCACGGTCCCTGGCTCGAAACCGGTACTCCGATCGATCCCGACTTGCAGCAGCGCTTTGATGTCGAGAATTTGCCGCAAAGACATGAGCTGCTCCGTTACCTCGGCGGCCTGCGGAAGTCCGACGAGATGCTCCATATCCTGCTGTCCGGATTGCAACGATGCCGTCATGCAGGGGTTCTGGCGTTCTACGGCGACCACCTGCCGAGCCTGCCGCGCGCGTTTCGCCATTTTGGCTTCGACGATTTGGGCAGCGACTATCTGATGTGGCAAGATACTGGATCGCCGGCCCGACGGCTCGATTTGCCAGCCTACCGGTTCCCAGAAATCGTCATGGGCGCGTTGCAGCAAACCGGGGTTATCAATCTACGCGGCGCGGCAAGCCCTTATCCGCACCTTGGAGCGGCGAGACTGGTAGAGAGAGACGGCCTGGCTGGCTAAAAGGAGATTTAACCGCAAGTCGGGAGGAGGCGCCAGCATGGAGATGCAGGGCCAAACCGTTGTCGTGACAGGTGGCGCCTCGGGGATTGGCAAGGCCACCGCGCTTTTGCTGGCCCGCGAGGGCGCGGGCGTTTTAATCGGCGATATAGATGAAACTGGCGGCCGCGCGGCTGCCGCCGAGGCCGCTGCCGAACGGCTCGCGATCGAGTACTTGCCGCTCGATCTCACCGACCCGGCGTCAATCGAAGCCTTCATCGCCGCGGTTCACCAGCGGACCGGGCGTATTGATGGCTTGGTCAATGGCGCGGGCTGGGATCAGATCCAGCCTTTTCTGGAAAACCCGCCTGAGATGTGGGATCGCATCATCGCGATCAATCTGATGGGCGCGGTGCGGCTGACCCGCGGCGTGCTGCCGCCGATGGTCGAGGCCAGGGTTGGCAAAATCATCAACATTTCGAGCGATGCCGGGCGGGTGGGCAGCACGGGCGAGACCGTCTATGCCGCCGCGAAGGGCGGCCTGATCGCCTTCACCAAATCGCTCGCCCGCGAGCTGGCCCGCTATCAGATCAACGTCAACTGCGTGTGCCCCGGCCCAACCGATACGCCGCTATTCCAGCGCCAGCCGGAGCGCATGAAGGAGGCACTGACCCGTGCGATCCCCTTTCGCCGCATCGCGAAGCCGATCGAAATCGCGCATGCAGTGCTGTTCTTCGCGAGCCGCCGATCGGATTACATCACGGGACAGGTCTTAAGCGTCAGCGGCGGCCTGACGATGACGGATTGAGGCCTGCAGCCAGCGGAGGGAGGAATAGATGCTCATGCGATTGTCGTTTATCTTAGCTGCCGTGCTGATGCTTGCTTCGGCCGGACATGCCATGGCGCAAACGATGCCGCCCGATCCCGGAGCGGCCGCGAATGTGCGCCAGAGCCAGCAATACGAGCAGGTGCTGCACACCAACCCCTCGTTCCGCGGCAAACGCATGCAGGAGGAATGCGGCCCCGTAACCGATCCCGAGCTGCACGCGAGTTGCGTTGCTTCGTTTGGCGCAGATGACGCCTTGCCGCCGAGCAAACGCCGCAGCCAGTGAACCAATTGCCGGAGGAAATCAAAATGTCGAATCCTGCACCGGGTTTTGCCAAACGCCCCGATTATCGCGTCGACCTGTCGCCGGAAACGCGGCGCGTCAAGGTAGTGCTCGCCGGAGTGACGATCGCTGATAGCGGTGCTGCGCTGCGAGTCGAAGAAACCGGCCACAGCCCAGTCTATTACCTGCCGGAAAAGGATGTGCGGCTCGATTTGCTGCATCCGACCGAGCACCACACCCAGTGTCCCTACAAGGGCGAGGCCTCGTATTGGACGGTTGAGCTTCCCGACGGCAGCAGCCCGAAACGCCGCTCGGAGAACGCAGTTTGGGCCTACCGCGATCCTTATGACGAGGTTTCGGGCCTCGCCGGCTATTATGCCTTTTACCCCAATCGCGTCGATGCGATCACCGTGGCGTGACCGGCGGCGCGGCAAAATGCATCTGACGCAGAATTGGGGGATCCGGAAGCCGGGCGCATCATCACGCGGCGGCATCGTCGCGGCGCAAAACGGGACCGCGGCTCAAATCGGGGCAGAGGTGCTCGCGGGCGGGGGCAGCGCGGTCGATGCCACCGTCGCGACGGCTTTTGCCTTGGCCGTGGTCGAGCCGTGGAGCAGTGGTATCGGCGGCATCGGCCATCTCGTCGTGCATCAGGCCGGCGCCGCTCGCGCCGAAAACGTCGATTTTGGTCCGGTCGCGCCGCGCGGTCTCGATGCCGCAGCCTACGCGCTCTCCGGAGAGACGCGAAGCGAGCTGTTCACCTGGCCGCGGGTTGATGGCGACCGCAATATGCGTGGCCCGCCATCCTTCACGATCCCGAGCGCGGTGCGTGGCTATGCGCTGGCCGCCGAGCGTTTCGGCCGGATGCCATGGCGCGATCTGGTTACGCCGGCGGTCCGCCTCGCGCGATCCGGATTGCCGGTCGACTGGTTCACGACCCTCAAGGTCGCGAACGCAGCGGCAGATCTGCGGCATTATGAGGAGAGCCGGCGCATCTGGCTCCCGGACGACCTGCCACCGGTTTGTCCGCCCGACGGTGACGCTCCCAACCTGCCTCTCGGGCGATTGGCCGATACGATGGAGCGGCTCGCCGAAGCGGGACCCGAGGATTTTTACGCTGGCGAGATCGCCCATTCGATCATCACCGATACCCGGGCCGCGGGCGGCTTTCTATCGGCCGACGATCTGGCTCGATGCCAAGCGAGAATTGTGCCGGCGCTGCAGATTCCTTATCGCAGCGCGACGTTTCAAACCGCCCCCGGCATGACCGCGGGACCCACTCTCGCCGAAGTTCTCAAGGGGCTCGCGGGAATGCGTTTCGCCGGGCCTCCCGATGCCGAGTATTTCGCAGCTCTGGCCGACGCGCTGCGGAAAGCCTATGCAAAGCGGCTCGACAGCATGGGCGACATCGAGGCCGGTGTTGCGACGTCGACGACTCACATCACTGCCGTTGATCGGCATGGGAACATCGCGGCGCTGACGACGACGTTGCTCTCGCTGTTCGGCAGCCATTATGTGCTGCCCGGTACCGGGATTCTGATGAACAACGGCATCATGTGGTTCGACCCTCGTCCGGGACGGCCGAACTCGATCGCTGCCGGCAAGCGGGCACTGACGAATATGTGCCCGGTCGTCGTGGCCCGTGATGGGCGACCGTGGTTCGGCGTCGGCGCATCGGGAGGCCGCCGTATCCTCGGCGCGGTGCTGCAGATGGCGAGCTTCATCATCGATTTCGGAATGGATCTCGAGGCGGCGGCACATCACCCGCGCATCGATGTCAGCGGCAGTGATCGCATCGGCATCGACCGGCGTCTCTCCGTAAGGATCGTTGAACGGCTATCAGCCCAACCCGGCGCCGCTGTCGTCGAGCATACGGTCTATCCGAGTCGTTTCGCGTGCCCGAACCTCGTGCTACGCGACGCGAACGGGCTCAACCATGGCATAACTGACGTGATGTCGCCCTGGTCGGCGGCAGCAGCGGAGTCCGATCCCGCATGAGGCTGCTCCGGTTGCTCGCGCTTGTGCTGGTGCCCGCCGCTGCTCTGTCGCGGGATGCGGCGGCGCTGCGCGCGCTCGGCAAATGGACGGCGACCAATCCGCCGGTCAATTTTGTCCATATCGAATTCGGCGAGGTAAACCGGCGGGATGAGGCGGTCGGCTTTCACCACCGGACAGGCGGAATCGACCCCCCGAACGCGCGGGTTCTGGAAATCGTGCAGCCCCCCGATTTCAACGGCATATATCGAGCGAAAGTGGCTCTTCGGGATCGCGCGACAGGTGAATGGGTTCGTAAGAAGGCACCCTCGACTTTTTACCCCGATGCAATGACCGCCGCGGAAGTCATCGATGCCGTGCTGAGTGCGTTTCGCGCGGCCGATCTCCGCAGCGGCGGCAAGTTCGTTGGGCCGTCAGGCCGCGGCTTCGCCATCGAGGGGTGGTATCAGGACGGCCGGATCAGCGCGGCCTACCCACTGCGCGGGCCATGACCAAGAAGTCCCATCTGATAAATGTTGGCCGCCACCCGGCCGGATTTCTCGAAGGCCGGCCACGCGCGGGCAGCGGCAGGCATGGCGAAATCCTGGCGAGCTTTTTGCAGAGCGAAGTCCAAGGAGATCTCGCCACCGCGCGGGAATTTCTCGACGAGATTGCATCGGCCGAGCGTGGCGACCCGCCGCGGCTGGGCGGCGTCGGTAACGCATTTTCGATCGCGGTCGCGCCCGACGGGGCCGTGATCCGAAACGCGGTGGTCGAGGGCGCGACGCCGGAGCGCTACTCGCTGGGCGAGCTGCGCGCCGCACTGGAAGACTGGATCGCGGCGACCGAGCGCGCCCAATCCCGCGGATGAACGACGCCAGCGCGGCGCCGGCCAGGCTGCGGCGCGCGGTCGTGCGCCCACGCGATGCCGCCTCGCTGATCGTGTTGCGCGGTGAAGGCAAGGCGCTCGAAGTGCTGGCCGGCCGCCGGCCGCTCCATGTTCGGTTCATGCCGGGCGTGCACGTCTTCCCAGGCGGCGCGATCGATCCGCCTGACCGCATCGCCTGGTCTCTCGAAACAGGGACTGGTGCACTGGGGCCGCGGCTCGCGCGCTGCGCCCGCGCGGCGTTGCGCGAGACCTGGGAGGAAGCGGGCGTGCTGGTCGGGCTCCCGGCTTCCTCGAGCCCCGCAATTCCGCCAACGAGGCTGATCGAGCGGGCCTACCACGAGTGCGGCCTCGTTGCGGCAATGGACCTCCTGACCTATGTCGGCCGGGCAATCACGCCGTCTCACTCGCACCGGCGCTTCAACACCCGCTTCTTTCTCGCCGAAGGCAGCAATGTGATTGGTGAACCGGCAGCGAGTGAGGAGCTTGAGGACGTGCGCTGGTACCCGATCGGGCAACAGCTGCTCGCATCCTTCGTTGATGTGACGCGCTTCATGCTCGCCCGCGCGATCGCTCTGCGGAATGGTACCGCCACGGGCGAAACGCCTCTCTTCTACTGGGCCAAGAACGCCCGCCGCATCGGTATTTGCCGCGAAGCCCGCGTGCCGTAGCGGCGCGCTCAGCGCGCTTCCGTGCCGAGTGCAACAGGGCGCGCCGGAACCTCTTCGTCCTCGGTGCCGAGCGCCATCGCCTTGCCATGCGTCTCGACCCCTAAGACGAGGAACGATAGCCCCACCAGCAGCATGCAGAAGGCGAGAAACAAGAAAGCCGGAAACACCGCCGCCTCGGTTGCCTTGGGTGAGACGATGTTGCTGGTGCCGGCGATTAGCGCGAGGCTGAACGGCCCCAAAATCTTGCCGACGCCGTTCGCGGTTTGGCCGAGACCCGAGGAGCGCGCACCCATTCGTACGCCATAGCTCTCGACCGTATAGGGCGCGAGGTTGGAGAAGCCGCCCTCGATGCAGAAGGTCGAGCAGCACAACAGGATCACAAGCAGCGGCAAACCGCCGAGCAGCACGTTGTTGAAATAACCGGCCGCCGCCAGTGCCACGACCCCACCGAAGCCCCACAATATCCCGAGCAGGCGGCGGCCGATCAGCGGCGCGACCAACGTTACGATGATCTTCCCGGTAACCCCGGCGGCCGACACAAAAATAAAATATGCGGCGGCCTGCGGGACCGGCACTTTCAGAAGCAGCGCAACGATCGTTGGCCCCCACAGATAAACGCCATAACCGGCGGTCGACGAGCCGCCCCAGATCAGGATGGTCTCGAAGAACATCCGTGGTTGCGACAGCAAATCCAGCAAGTTGCCGCTCGGCACCGTGGTCGGGGGCGTTGTAGGCAATGGCACAGACTGGAGTGGCAGCCCGAGATGAGAGGCGACCCCGGCGCGCGCCTCTTGAAACCGGCCCTTGGCAGCGAGCCACCTTACTGATTCCGGCGTAAAGAGCCAAACCAGCGCGCCGATGACCGCTGCCCCGAAACCGAGCAGCGCAACGCCGCGCCAGCCGAACGGTCCGAGCAGCGCAGCCGAGGCTAGAGGCGCCAGGAAACCGCCGGCCGACGCGAATACGACGTAGAAGCTGGTGGCGATCGTGCGGTGACGAGTCGGGGTCAATTCGACGACAACGGTCAAGGACGGGGTCACCGCCGCCGTCAGGCCGACGCCGACAAAAAAGCGCAGGATCGCAAACTGCCACCATCCGCCGTCGGGAACAGTCGCGATCAGACCGGAACTGACAGCACAGATGAAGGTGCCGATCACGATCTGGGGTTTGCGTCCCCAGGCATCAGAGAAGGCGCCGAAAACAAGCGCGCCAGTAATTGCACCAACGCCGCCGCTATAAAGAATCACGGCCGATTGGCCATAGGTCAGGTGCCACTCGGGCCCGACAACTGCGAGCAGATAACCGACCACGAGAAAGTCGAAGAAATCGTAGACGAACACCGCCGACATCAGGATGAAGCTCACCCAATAGCGGCGATTGAGAGGGGCACTGTCGAACAGCGCCAATAGGTCGTCCGAAGTTTTGCCGGGCACAGAATCCTCCCTTTGGCGGCATGTCCGCTGCCGGTTCATTGTCGCGCGTTGACGAATATGTCCCGCGCTCCCCGGCCGTCAACTACGATCGGCTGGAGGCGACACTTAGCAAGCGCTGGCGAGCAGCGTACGCGCCCCAGCAGCCGGCGCTGGCGCGCCTGATACCGACCCAACGACACCTCCGCACGAGGGTAGCATCCTCCGCTTCGGGAAATGGCCTCGACACTAACGCAACTTCCCGGAAGATTTGCCATTTTCGGGCACGGGCCGGTGGTTCCGCACTGTCCTCCCTGCTGCCGGCCGAGATTCATCAAAAGATCGGCAAAGGCTGTCGATTGGACTGCTTGATGACGGTGGGTCCGCCGGGTTTTTGACAGGAGGTCGTGTATTTATCAGATCATATTGTAAACGATTGATCAGAAACACGTTTTGGCCATGCTCTCGCACGCGGAGTCGATCCGGACTTACGATTAGTCGCGTGCGAGAGCCATAACTGCGCCTCTTAGGTCAGCCGTCCTTCACCAGCATTGCGAGGATCGCTTTGACGTGGTCGTCGGCGAGCGTTTTCAGCTCGTCGTCCGTGCGGTCCTGGATCGGGTGCGGAATGAACACCAGCGCTGGGTCGACGCCAAGCGACCTTGCCTGGGCGGCCGCCCCTTCGATGAATTCTGTTGTCGCAACCCCTACCGTTGGAATGCCGCGTGCTTCGAGATCCGCCATGTCATGCGTACAGCACGATATGCAGGAGCCTCAGTCCGACAATCCTTCCACGACGAGATTGACCTCGGCGGCGATCTGCTGGCGCAGAGCCAACGGCGCCACGCGCGTATTCGTAGGCTTCGCGTAGTGTTTGACCGCGATGCCGCGCTCGCTGAGCCGCGCGCCGAGCCGGCGGAGAAACACATCGCCGCGCGCCTTGGCTATGTCGAGGATGCCGATCGTCAGGCCGTCGAGGCTCTCGGGCCGCGCCAGGCGCGGCCGGATGGTGGGATTTCGTTCCGAGGTCGGATCGAGAAGGACGGTCAATTTCTCACCTCCTTGGTTACGGGAAGACTGCCGCGGGCGCCGCCTGCTGACCAGCCGCCGATAATGCCGGAGAACATCCCGGCGTCGCCGCCGGCGCGGACAATCAACAGCCCGCCCGGCCGGAATTTGTTGACGATCGTGCCGGCGAGCGAGGGCGGACCGCCTTCGGCGATCCCCTTCGCACCGGCGATGAGCTCCTTGCCCGGTATCTCGCAGAGCCGATAAAGTTCCTCATAGAGCCGCGCCTTCGACCAGCCGGCATTCTTAAAGGTGCGGTGATGCTCGGGACACACCACCAGCATCGCATCGCAGGCCGGCGCCAATTTGACGCTGTGGATCGTCTTTAGTGATTCCGCGAAGCTGCGCGACAGGCTTTCGGGATCGCGTGCCTTCTGGTCAACGACTCCCTGCAGACCAAAGCCGGCAAACACCGTCACCGCGGAGTGCCCGCGCTTGACGCCGCGTTCGACCGAAAGGGGCTCCCAGCTCGAGCCCTCTTCGTCCTCGGCAAAGCAATAGGTGTATTTGCCGGGATTGCCCAACGTCGCACGGTCGACCTCCTGCGGCCGGCCGCCGCCGATATTGCGGATTACCAGTTGCAAGGCGCGGCCGATCGCGGCGTTGGCGCGGTTGCCTTGGCCTAGTGCGTTACCTTTGGCATTCATCCCGATGCGCTGCCGGATGGGTCCGTTGACGATGACGACCGGGCTGACGAACATCGTCGTCGCCAGCACGCCGTGCATCGCGAAATCCTCTTCGAGCACCGCCTCGACGGCGGCCAATACGACGGGCAGATATTCGGGCTTGCAGCCGGCCATCACGGCGTTGATCGCGATCTTCTCGACACTCGCCGGCGTAAGGTCGGGCGGCACGAGGCCCAGCACCTCCTGCGGGTCGCGGCTGGTGCCGTCGAGCATGCGCAAGACCCGCTCCTCGGTCGGCGGCACAAGCGGCAGCCCGTCCGACCAGCCCCGCGCAAACATCGCCTCGTGCTCGTCCTCCTCATCGCCGAGCGCGATGCGGCGGGATTTGAGGCCGGTCTCGTTGAATTGGATCTTGAGGCGCTCGATCACACCGGGCTCGACATTTCTGGCGCCGCAGCCGGGCCGGGCGTCCGGCAGGTCCGGGCCGAGCCCGGCGACGCCGCTCAATCGCTCCCATTCCCGGCGATCCCAGCCAAAGGTGCGGCCGATTTCGCGCCCGCCCTCGAAGTGGATCAGCGTCGGCACGATCTCAATCTTCAGCCGGTGCGAGACCTCGAGCGCGGTGTCATCGATGCGCTCCGGCACGGTCCCGGGAAAAGACGGATCGTCCTGCGTATAGACGGCGATGCTGCCGCGCCGCGCCAACTCACCCAACACCGGCGCCGCCATCACGCAGGTCGGACAATCACGCTTGACGATCGCTACCAAGCCGTCCCATGCAAGGTCCTCCGGCAATCCCTCCTCCTCTAGTCTGCCACGCTCCAGAATGAACCGGTCGGGGGGCGCCAGCAAGCACCGCGACACTAGACGCTGACGATCATGGCCAGGCTAGACCGCGAAAAGTCTCGCCATTGCGCTCCTAGAGGAAGAAAGTCGTCAGTACGTGCGTTCCAGACAGCCATTCGAAGAACAAGAAGACATATCGATCTCCAGTCTGGCTCTCGTGGAAAATCCGTATCTGGGTCTCGCAATTTTTCGATGTGGCGTTGAACGCAATCCAAGCGAGCTTACCTCGCAGTTGCTGGTCGAATATGATTCCGCTATCATTGCTGCCATTGATGGCAATTGAGGTGCACAATGGCCAGCCTTAGCGTGCGAAATCTTGAAGACGATCTGCTCGCACGGCTCAAACGGCGCGCCGCGCGGCATGGGCGCTCGGCGGAAGCCGAAGTACGCGACATCCTCCGGCGAACGCTGAGCGGCGAGGCCGAGGCCGATTTTGGGACGCTGGCAGCCGAGTTGCGGGCGCTGACCGCGGGGCGCCGGCATACCCCGGCCGAGGAGCTGTTGCGGGAAGGGCGCGATGAGCGATGACCGATCTGGTCATCGATGCCAGTGTCGTCATCAAGTGGGTAATCGACGAACCCGGCACAAAGGAGGCACTGTCACTGCTGCGTCATCGGCTCTATGCGCCGGATCTGCTGGTAGCCGAGTGCGCCAATATTCTGTGGAAGAAGGTGCAACGAAACGAATTGACATCAGAGGAGGCAGCGCTCGCCACGCGTCTGCTGCAGTGCGCTGATATCGAATTGGCGCCAATGCGCGCTTTGCTGGAGCCAGCTGTGAGACTGGCGATCACGTTGGATCATCCAGCGTACGACTGTACCTATCTGGCGCTGGCGGAGAGCATGTCGTGTGATCTGGTGACGGCCGACCGAAGGCTGACCACAAAGGTTCTGCCAGCCGGCTATAAATCCAGACTACTCGCGCTGACGGCGGGCGGTCTGCCCTAGTGTGATCGCGTTTCTTGGGAAGGAGGAGGCATGCGGGTCGGGATTCATCTGCCGCATATCGGGCGCAAGGCCGGACCGGAGGCGATCCGGCGGGCGGCGGTCCAAGCTGAAGAGCTCGGCTTTGCCGACGCCTGGTCGAGCGAGCACGTCATTATCCCGAAAGGGGCGCCCTACCCGCCTTCGGCGATCTTCTACGACCCGGTGCTGACGCTGACTTGGGCGGCGGCCTTCACGAAAAAGATAGGGCTCGGCACCAGCGTCTTGGTTTTGCCGATGCGCCACCCGCTGCCGCTCGCCAAGGAATTGGCGACATTGCAGAACCTGTCGGAGGGCCGGCTGATCCTCGGCGCCGGCGTGGGCTGGCTCGAAGCCGAGTTCGCCGCGCTCGGCGTGCCATTCCGCGAGCGCGGCCGGCGCATGGATGAGGGCATCGCGATGATGCGAGCGGTATGGAGGGAGGATCCGGTCAGCTTCGCGACTCGACATATCCCGGCAGTCGTCGAAGACATGCGGATGTTGCCGCATCCCGTGCGGCCAATTCCGATCTGGATCGGCGGCAGCTCGGAGGCGGCGCTCGCCCGCGCGGTCCGGCTCGGTGATGGCTGGCACGGTTCGCGGCTGTCACCCGAGCGGGCGGCGCCGATCGCACGCCGGCTGCGCGAAAGGCGGCCGGAGCCCGAGTTCACCATCTCCTTGCGCTGCGGTTGGGACGGCAAGGATGACGGGGCGCTCCGCGCCCAGCTCGCGGCCAACGGCGAGGCCGGCATGGAGCATGTCCTGGTCGAGCCGGCCGAGCGGGCGCTCGATGATTGGCTGCGCGCCGTCGAGCGCATCGCGCGGGCCGCGGAGGGAGTGCAGCAATGAAGCTGGCTACCACCATTCGGGTATCATCCGGCTCCGGGATTGACATGGAGACGGTCTGGGAGGCGGAGAGGCTCGGCTATGAGGCGGTATGGTCGGGCGAGGCCTACGGCACCGATGCCGTGACGCCGGTCGCCTGGGTCCTGGCGCAGACGAAGAAGATCAAGGCGGGCACCAGCATCATGCAGATGCCGGCGCGCACGCCGGCCTGCGCGGCGATGACGGCGATGACGTTGCAGGCGCTCTCCGGCAACCGGTTTCTCTGCGGCATCGGCCCGTCGGGCCCGCAAGTCGTCGAGGGGTGGCACGGCGTGCCGTTCGGCAAGCCGCTGCAGCGCACCCGTGAATACATTGCGATCATCCGCCAGATCCTCGAACGCAAAGCGCCGCTCGAGTATCACGGCGAGCATTATCAAATCCCCTATGCCGGCCCGGGCGCGACCGGGCTCGGCAAGTCATTGCGCAGTATCTTCCACGGCGACCCGAGCCTCAAGATCTACACAGCCTCAGTCGCACCCGCAGGCCTGCGGGTAGCAGGCGAAGTCGCTGACGGGACATTGCCGTTTTTCATGTCACCGGAAAAAGCCGACGTGATCGCCGCGCCGGTTCGGGAGGGGATCGCCAGGGCGGGTAACGGCAAAACGCTCGCGGATTTCGATATCGCCCCTTATGTCCGGATCGCGATCGGTGACGATCTCGCGGCCTGCCGCGATGCGATAAGACCGCAGCTCGCGCTCTATATCGGCGGCATGGGGGCGCGCACGAAGAATTACTATAACGACCTGGCGAAGCGTCTCGGCTATGAAGGGGAAGCAGTGAAGATCCAGGATCTTTACCTCGCCGGCCGGCGCAAAGAGGCCGAAGCGGCGGTGCCCGACGCGCTGATCGACGAAACCTCGCTGGTCGGCTCCGCCGAGCGGATTAAAGACCGCCTCGGGGCCTGGGAAGAGATCGCGAAAGACTATCGGGTCGGAACATTGCTGCTCGCCGGCGCGACCCGTGAGGCGCTGCGGATCGTCGCCGAAGCCGTGCAGTGATCCGGAGCCGCTCCGTCACTGCATGATTTTGAACCCGGCGGTGATCTGCGTAGGCACTGCCGTCGCGCCGGCGAACAACGGGTTCAACAACACATTGCCGTCGCCGTTTGTGGACATGAGGCCGTATGGGCAATTCAGGTAGGGTGAGATGAACGTGTTGTGCGCGCTTGTCCGAGAGTTGTTCACTACGCACCACTGCGCTTCTTCCAGATCAATCCCCTGGATCGTATTGGCGATCGTATAGCCGCCGCCCAGCCATAGCGCCCAGCCGTTTTTCGCACTCGCGGCGCCGCGGATCGTCGAGAATTGCACTTGGTTGAGCGCGAGGCCGACATGCAAGTTACCGGGGGCGTCGCCGGAATCGGCCACGATAAAGGCGTCGGCATTAAGCACGTAATTGAGCTCGGCACCTCCTGGCCCGGCATTATTAACGATCAGATGGTCGATTTTCACCGAGTTGTGTGCGTCGGAGAAGTCGTCGACACCGAGCTCGAATGCCCAGGTGTTGGAGTTCCCGTTAAGAAAGAGCGTCCCCTGCTGGTGGAAGTAAAAGCAGCTCTTAGGGGCCGCCGGCGTACCGCCGGAGCATTTCACACTAAGCACCGGCGCGGTCGCAATGCCGGTTCCGTCGATCGTCGCGCCGTCGGATATCAGCAGGAAGCCGGTGCCGGCGTGCTCGGTATAATCGATCACGAGCGGCTGGCTGGTCGGGTATATCCCGCGCGGCAAGTATAGCGGGTGATCCAACGCGAGCGCGTCACGGATCGCGCTCTGCAGATCGCCATTATAGCAGCTCGCATCAATTTGGTCGGCATCAGAGCGGCAGGAAGCAAGGCTCGGGCAAGGCGCCAGCACTACCAGCATCGCGGCGGCGAAAGCTACGGCGAACGCGTTTGGCGAGGTTCTCTGCATTTCCCAGCCGAACTGAAATCAATTTTCTCGATTATGTGGCTGGCTTTGGTTAACGTCCAGTTGAACCCCCGTCGCCCCGCAATTTTTCGACCATGCCACTATATTAGGTAAAACCTTGATCGAGGATGCGCCGATGACCGAACTGCTTGTCCCGATCGCCGATAAGATCCGGCGCGCCGGTTTCGCTTTTGTCGAGGCGCCGGAGATGATGGCGCTGCTCGAAAAATCCGGCCTTTCCGACTGGCAGTCGTTTGCCGCCAGCTGGGAGGACCTCGGCGTTGATAGCTATATGGCCGATGGCGGGCGCTACCGCCGGCGCCGCTTTGCGGCGCTCCGCGCTACAATGGACGGCGTCGTTCGCAAGCCGCATCAACCGCACTATCAGAGCCGCGACTACAACCCGCTGAATGGCGGCGTCGAGCGCTGGTTCGAGCCGGTGACGGAGGCGACCGCGCGCCACCCGGCGCTTGGTGCAATCCTGCGCACGAGCCACGAGCTGTTCGATCGCCTAACAGAGCCGCAGCTGCGCCCGCCGGCATGGCATCTCGAAATCCACCAATTCCGCATCGAGACGCGAGCCGGCGAAGAAGGCCGCCCGACGCCGGAAGGCATGCACCGCGACGGGGTCGACTGGGTACTCGTGCTGATGGTTCGGCGGGAGAACATCGCCAGCGGCGAGACCACCATCCACGATCTCGTCAAGCGCCCGCTCGGCAGCTTCACATTGACGGCACCTCTCGACGCGGCGCTCGTCGACGACAGCCGAGTTTATCACGGCGTCACCCCCGTCGTTCCGATCGACCCGGCCCGGCCGGCCTATCGCGACGTGCTGGTCGTGACATTCCGGCGCGAATAGCCGGCGCTCCCGACGCCGGTCGGTGACAGCGAGCCGGTGAGCGGCTATCGTTTGCCGCGCGCAATACCCGTCATAACTGGAGAAGAAAGGGAAATTCCATGCTCGATTTGCATTTTTGGCCGACGCCCAACGGCAAAAAGGTCACCATTCTGCTCGAGGAGCTGGGTCTCGATTACAACCTCGTCCCGTGCAATATCGGTCGCGGTGACCAGTTCAAACCGGAATTCCTGAAGCTCAACCCCAATCATCGCATGCCGGTACTGGTCGATCACGACCCGAAAGGCGGCGGCGCGCCGATTAGCATTTTCGAGTCGGGCGCGATGATGATGTATCTCGCGGAAAAGGAAGGGCGCTTTTTTCCGCAGGATGTGCGAGGCAAATACGAGGTCACACAATGGGTCATGTGGCAGATGGCCAATCAGGGACCGAAGCTCGGCGAATGCGGCCATTTCCGGCGCGCCGGCCCGGAGGCGGGCGATCTTAATTATGCGATCCGTCGCTTTACCGACGAGGCGAACCGGCTTTACGGCGTCATGAACAACCGCCTCTATAATCGCCGCTATCTCGCCGGCGACGAATACACCATCGCCGACATGATCTCTTATCCGTGGACGGTCAACTGGCAGACGCAAGGACAGGACATCAACGAATTCAAGTACTTCAAACGCTGGTTCGAGGAGGTCGGCAACCGCCCGGCAGTGAAGCGCGGTATGGAAACCGGCAACAACCTCCGCGTCGACCCCGCGACGTTGACCGAGGAGGAGCGGGCGCAAATGCGCAAGATCATGTACAACCAGCGCGCCATCCCTGCCCCGGCTAATCCCTCCCCTCCCCGGACAAGCCAGCTAGACTAGCTTCGGGACAATCTCCGCTCGGCCAGCCTGGCGAACAGGCTGACGCCGAGCGGCAGCGCCGCGTCATTGAAATCATAGCCGGGATTGTGGACTTCGCAGCCGCCGGCGGGATCGCCATTGCCGATCTGGATGTAGGCGCCGGGCCGGCGGTCGAGCATGTAGGAGAAATCCTCCGACGCCATCACCAGATTGCCGTTGCGATTGACGTTGTCTTCGCCGACCAGCTCGGCGGCAGTGTCGGCGATGAATTGCGTCTCGCCCGCATCGTTTACGAGCGGCGGGAAAATCGAGCGGAAATCGAGTTCCGCGGCGCCGCCGAACCCTACTGCAACGCCGGAAGCGATGCCCCGGATATGCTGCTCGATCAGCATCATTGTCTCCGACGAGAAGGCACGCACCGTGCCGCGCATGAACGCCTGCTCGGGAATGACGTTATAGGCGTCGCCGGCATGGATCTGCGTGACACTGAGCACGGCGGTATCAAGCGGTCTGACCTTGCGGGAGACGATGCTCTGCAGCGCTGTCGTAATGTGGCTGGCGACAAGCACCGGATCGATCCCGGATTCCGGTCGCGCGCCATGTGCGCCGCGACCGGTGACGGTGATGTCGAAATAAGCGCCGCCCGCCATCATCGGCCCGCTGCGGATCTGGAACTTGCCGACCGCAAGCCCCGGCCGGTTGTGCATGCCAAAGATCGCGTCGCACGGGAAACGCTCAAACAGCCCGTCCTTGACCATCGCCTCGCCGCCGCCGAGCCCCTCTTCGGCCGGCTGAAAGATGAAATGCACCGTGCCGTCGAAATTGCGGGTCGCGGCGAGGTAACGGGCGGCGCCGAGCAGCATCGTCGTGTGTCCGTCGTGGCCGCAGGCGTGCATTCGCCCCGCGTGCCTCGACCGGTACGGGAGATTTGTCGCCTCTTCGATCGGCAGTGCGTCCATGTCAGCTCTCAGGCCGATCGCGCGCTGTGACGCGCCCTCTCGCAACCTGCCGATGACACCTGTTCGGCCGATCCCGCGAAACACCTCGCAGCCGAATTCCGCTAGCTTTTGTGCGACGAGCTCGGAGGTCCGCTGCTCCTCAAACCCGAGTTCGGGGTGCGCATGGATGTCGCGCCGCCAGTTCGTCAGATCATCGTGAAATTCGGCGATGCGCTCTATGATCTTCATGGCCACTTCCTCGCTCGTTCCCGAAACCAATGGCGGTAATGCGTTTGACGGCAACCCATGTCAAAGGTTTATGCTTGGCGGATGGAAGAGATTTATTGCTTTGCGGGCAACCCGCTAGATCGCGTGAGCCAGCGCCGGCAGGATGCCGGCTGGGTCGCATCGCTGCTGCAGCGGCCGGACACCCGCCTGCTGCCGTTGCACGGTCTGAAGCCGCAGATCCGACATTCCTCGGCGGTGGCTCTCGAGTGGCAAAGCGTCACGCCATGGCGGCCAGTGATCGATGCCGGCAACACATTGATCATGCTCGGCATTCGCGACGGACGCGCCTATTTTGCGCTTGATGCGACATCCGCCGAGCCACGCGATGGGGATGTGGCCACGATGGATGCCCGCGCTGTCGCGCCGCTGATCGACGAGGGCGAGGCGGCAATCCTTGCCGAGGCTCGCTCGCTGATCGACTGGCATGCGCGGCATCGCTTCTGCGCGCAATGCGGCACTCCCAGCGTCGCTGCCTCGGGAGGGTGGGTGCGGCATTGTCCGAATTGCCGGGCGCACCACTTTCCGCGCGTCGATCCGGTCGTCATTATGCTCGCGGTCAGGGGCGAACACTGCCTCCTCGGCCGCGGCTTGCGGCGTCCCGGCGCCCGCTTCTCGTGCCTCGCCGGCTTTATGGAGCCGGGCGAGACGCTCGAAGAGGCGGTGCGCCGCGAAGTGTTCGAAGAGTCGGGGATCCGGATCGGGCGGGTGCGCTACCTCGCCTCGCAGCCCTGGCCATTCCCATCGAGTCTGATGATGGGGTTCCTCGCGGAGGCGCTGAGCGAAGAAATCACGATCGATCCCGGTGAACTCGCCGAGGCGCGGTGGTTCGAGCGCGCGGAGGTGCGCGCGATGGTCGAGCGCTCGCGGTCGGACGAGCCGATCCCGGGGCTTCCAACATTGCCGCCGCCGCTCGCGATCGGTCACCAGATCGCTCGCCGCTGGGCTTTCGGCATCGACAGCGTCTAAGCCTTTCGGAGCCAGTGGCAGACAGCACGGCAGAGAGGGTCGCGTTCGTCACCGGGGCGAGCTCAGGCATCGGCCTTCATACCGCGCTCGGTCTGGCCCGCGGCGGCATGCAGGTTATCATGGCCGGCCGCGATCGCGCTCGGACCGAGGCTGCGCGGCGGTTCGTGACCGAGCGCTCCAGGTCGGATCGTGTCGAGATCGCTCTCGCCGATTTCTCGCGCCTCGCCGACGTGCGGCGGCTCGCGGACGAATTTCAGTCGGCCCATGCGCGGCTAGACGTTCTTGTCAATAATGCCGGGCTACTTTCACCGAAATATCGGCTGTCGGCCGATGGCTTCGAGCTGACCTTCGCAGTCAACCACCTCGCCCCGTTTCTATTGACGAATTTGCTGGTCGACCGCCTCAAGGCCTCCGCGCCGGCGCGGATCATCACCGTCGCTTCCGAGGCGCACCGCGGCAGCTCGCTCGATGTCGGCCAACTCACTCGCCCACCGGATTGGACGATGATGCGGGCCTACGGCCGCTCCAAGCTTTGCAATATTCTTTTTACGCGAGAACTCGCCTCCCGGCTCGACGCCAATGAGGTTGTCGCGACGTGTTTACACCCGGGAATGGTCGCGACCGCGATCGCCCAGCGAGGCGGCATTGTCGAGCTCGGCTGGCGGCTGATGAAACCATTCATGATCAGCCCTGAGCGGGGCGCCGAGACACCGATATTTCTCGCCACAGTACCCGACCCCGCTCCGTTTCACGCCGGCTATGTCATCCGCAGGACGCTGGCGCACCCCGATGCCGCAGCGCGCGACCGCGGCCTTGCCCGCAGTCTTTGGGAGGAAAGCTCTCGGCTGGTCAGCCTATGGTGACGCCAGGACTAGAAGGTTTGATCGACGGGGAAGCTCAATGAACCAATCGAGACGCGAGCTATTCCGTACCGCCGTGGCGGGAGCTGCCGCAGCGATGGTGGAGCGGAACCTATCGCGGAACGCGGCAGCGCAGACTGCATTGAGCGCCGATGCGGCAGTGCAGCAGCTCCTCGACGGCAACCGGCGCTTTGTAGAAGGACGTATGACCTCGTTCGACGAGGACCTCGAGATATTAAAGGCGAAAACGGTCGCACAGCAGCAACCCTTTGCGGCCGTGCTCTCCTGTGCAGACTCGCGCGTTCCGGTCGAGTTGATATTTGACCAGACCATTGGGCACGTGTTCGTGACGCGCGTAGCGGGCAATATCGCCGCATCGGAACTGATTGCCAGCCTGGAATACGGCGTCGCCGTCCTCGGCACAAAGGCGATCATGGTGCTCGGCCATGCCAATTGCGGCGCGGTCAAGGCCGCTATTGACGCCAAGCCCGCGCCCGGTCAGATCAGCGCGCTCTACCCCTATATCCGTCCTGCCATTGAACAGGCGGGAACAAATCTCGATGCGGCGATCAAGGCCAATGCCAAAATTCAGGCTGCTTTATTGCGCCAATCCTCGCCGGTCTTCGCTGAACATATCAAACAAGACCGGCTGAAAATCGTCGCCGGATTTTACGATCTGGCGACCGGCACAGTCTCCATACTGGATTAACCGCCGCTCCAGAATCCATCCTCGTCCTGAACCGGACGACCGCAAGTATTTTCCGACACGCGGGCGATTTGGAGTATTTTTCGGTATGGGGTCGGGCCGCCTGGGGGTATTATGAGATCGACACATTTTTTATTTGTTTTTGCGGCGTCGTTCGCCGCTCTGCTCGGCTTCGCTGCGGAGGGGCAGCAGCCTGCTCCGCCGCCGGCGGTGCTTGTCCAGTCCGCCGAACTGCGATCGATGAAAAAACAGGCCGAATTCGTCGGGCGCGCCGAGGCGCTCGAAAAGGTCGATCTGCGGGCGCGCGTGCAGGGGTTTTTGGGACCTCGCCTATTCAAAGACGGCGACCAGGTCAGAGACGGGCAAGTCGTTTTCACAATTGAAAAAGAGCCGTTCCAGGCGGCGGTCGACCAGCGCAAGGCGCAGCTCGCCTCCGCTCAGGCGACGCTCGCCAATGCCGGCCAGCAATTGCAGCGCACCGTCGAGCTCACCAAGAAGGGCCACGCCCCGGTCGCGCAGCTCGACCAAAAAACGGCGGAGCAAGGCCAAGCCAAGGCCGCACTGATGGAGGCAGAGGCGAACCTGCGCGACGCCGAGATCCAGCTCTCCTACACGGATATCAAAACACCCATCAGCGGCAGGATCGGACGAGCAGCCGCGTCGCCCGGCAATCTCGTCGGGCCGGACACTGGCGTGCTGGCGACAGTCGTCCAAGAGAACCCGATGCAGGTGCTCTTTTCCGTCACGCAGCGCGAGATGCTCGAGGCGCGGCGCGATGCGGGCTCGAACGGCAAGGTGCGGGCTCGTGTGCGGCTGGCTGACGGCTCGCTCTATGACGAGGGCGGGCGGATCGATTTTCTCGACGTCCAGGTCAACCCGCGAACCGATGGTCAGATCGTCCGTGCGATGTTTCCCAACCCGGACGGCATGCTGACCAACGGACAGACCGTGCGCGTGATCATCGAACAGAAGGGCGGCGACCAGGTCGTGGTGGTCCCGCAATCGGCGATCGCGATCGACCAGACCGGTCCCTATGTGTTCGTCGTGGGGCAGGAGAATAAAGTCGAGCAGCGGCGTGTCCGCCTCGGGACACAACGCGAGGGGCTTGCGGTCGTTGATGAGGGAGTAGAGGCGGGAGATCGGATTATCGTACAGGGCCAGCAGCGGGTTCGAGCCGGGATGACCGTAGCACCGCAGCTGGCCTCGCCGCCAGCCGGCTGAAACGACAGAGGCCGCGGTGATCTCCTCGGTCTTCATTCACCGCCCTCGGCTGGCGCTCGTCATCTCGATCGTCATTTCACTCGCCGGCGTGATCGCGCTCGGCTCGCTCCCGATCGCACAATTCCCCGACATCGTGCCGCCACAGGTCCAGGTGACAGCGCTCTATCCGGGCGCCTCGGCTGAAGCCGTTGAAGAGAGCGTCGCGCAGGTCATCGAGTCGCGCGTCAATGGCGTCGACAAGATGATCTATATGAAATCCACGTCGGGCGGCGACGGCAGCTATACCCTCAACGTAACTTTCACAGTCGGAACCGACCCCGACCTCAACACCGTCAACGTCACTAACCGGGTCAATCAGGCGCTGGCACTACTGCCACCCGAGGTACAACGCAATGGCGTCGTAACCAAGAAGCAGTCGACCTCGCTATTGCAGGTGGTCGCGGTCTACTCGCCTAAGGGCAGCCGCGACGCGCTGTTCCTGTCGAACTACGCCAAAATCGACATGGTGGACACCCTGAAGCGGGTGCCCGGGGTGGGCGACGCGAGCCAGTGGGGCGACCTCGAATACTCGATGCGGATCTGGCTCAACCTAGACCGTATGGCGAGCCTCGACATTACCGCCGACGAAGTCATCAAAGCGATCAATTCGCAGAACGCGCAGGCTGCCGTGGGCCGCGTGGGCGCGGCGCCGCTCGTGCCTGAGGTTGCGTTCCAGCTAAACATCAGCACGCAAGGGCGGCTGATCACGGTCGAGCAGTTCAACAATATTATCGTTCGTACGACGGCGGATGGCGGGATCGTCCGCATCAAGGACATCGCGCGGGTCGAACTGGGTTCGAAGACGGCTGATTCACTCGCTCGTTACAATGGGCGGCCGGGCGAGGCCATCGCGATCTATCAGGCACCCGGCGCCAATGCAATCGCTGTGGCCGAAGGCGTCAGGAAAGCATTGAAGGAGATGCAGGCTCGCCTGCCCGACGATGTCGCCTACGACGTAATGTACGACACAACCGTTTTCGTCCAGGCGATGATCCACAAGGTAGAGAAGACGCTGCTCGAAGCGTTTGTGCTCGTCGGCATTGTCGTCTTTGTTTTCCTTGGGAACCTGCGCGCGACCTTGATACCGATCATCGCCGTACCGGTCGCACTGGTTGGCACTTTCGCGGTTATGTTGGCGCTGGGCTTCTCGGCGAACACGATCTCGCTGTTGGCGCTGGTGTTGGCGATTGGCATCGTCGTCGACGATGCGATCGTCGTCGTCGAAGCAGTCGAACACATTCTCGAGACGGAACCTCTGCTGACCCCGGCCGAAGCTGCGGAAAAGGCCATGTCACAGGTGACCGCCCCGATCATTGCGATTACGCTCGTCCTGCTCTCGGTGTTTGTGCCGACCGCCTTCATTCCCGGCATCACCGGCCAGCTCTATCAGCAATTCGCGGTCGCCGTGTCGGTCTCGATGCTCATTTCGGCCATCAACGCGCTCAGCCTGTCACCAGCTCTCTGCACGGTTCTCCTTCGGCACAGCGGGCCTCGCCAAGGGCTGATCGCGCACCTCCAGGGCGGCATCGACAAGAGCCGCGCAGGGTATGTCGGTCTGGTACGGCCTCTGGCGCGGCGCGCGCTTGTAACCGGCGCGGTAGTCGTCGGCTTCGTTTTCGCAGCCGGCTGGCTGGCAAAGATCGTGCCCACGGGATTTCTGCCGGACGAAGATCAGGGCGCGTTCTTTGCGGAAATCCAGCTGCCGGATGCCGCGTCTCTCAACCGCACAAACGCGGTGGTCGCGCAGGTCGAAAAGATGATTCTGGACCGGCCGTGGACCCAGAGCGTGACGACGGTGAGCGGCTACAGCCTAATCGACGGTCTCTCGCTGCCCAACAAAGCGATTGTCATCGTGGGGTTGAAGCCGTTCGACCAGCGAACGGACAAGTCGCTCTCGGTGTTCTCGGCATTGGCCGAGCTCAATCGGGCGTTTCGACAGATCGCCACCGCGAATATCGTCGCCTTCAATCTGCCGCCGATACAGGGGCTCGGCAACGCCGCCGGGTTCGAGTTTCAGCTACAAAGCCTTGCCGGCGCGAGCCCGCGGGATCTCGCGGCCGTGGCCGACGGGCTCGTCATCGCCGCCAATCAGAACCCAGCACTCGCCAATGTCTATACGACCTACGGGGCCGCCACACCGCAGGTGTATCTCAATCTGGACCGCGAGCGCGCCGAAACCTTGGGAGTCTCGATCGGCGACATATTCAGTGCTTTGCAGACGACGATGGGCGGAAACTATGTCAATGACTTCAATCTCTTCGGCCGCACTTGGCAGGTCAAGGTCCAGGCCGATGCTCCAGACCGCAAATCGGTCGAGGACATCTTTCGAGTGCGCGTCCGGACTGCCCAAGGCGATCTGGTCCCACTGCGCGCCGTCGCCAATGTCGAGCTGATCACTGCTCCGGCGTCAATCGTTCGTTACAACAATCTACGCTCAGTCACGATCAACGGCGGGCCCGCTCCCGGCTATTCCTCGGGCCAGGCGTTGACTGCGATGGAGGCCGTCGCCAGCGCCAGCCTACCGCCCGGGTTTTCCTATGAATGGACCGGGACGGCGCTGCAGGAAAAGGCGGCATCGGGACAGACCAGCTCGATCCTTGGGCTGGCAATCGTCTTCGCCTATTTGTTCCTCGTTGGCCTCTACGAAAGCTGGAGCATCCCGATTGCCGCGCTATTGTCAGTCATCGTCGGCATTTTTGGGGCAATGGCGGCATTGCTGATCTTTGGCCTCGACAACAACATCTACGCGCAGATCGGTATTGTCGTGCTGATTGCGCTTGCGGCAAAGAATGCGATCCTGATCATTGAATTTGCGATCGAGCAGCGGCAGCGCGGCCAGGAGATCGTCGCCGCAGCGATCGAAGCCGCCCGCTTGCGGTTCCGTGCGGTGATGATGACGTCCTTCGCGTTCATCGCCGGATTGGTCCCGCTGGTCGTCGCGACGGGCGCAGGCGAGGCGACAATCCGCGCCGTTGGTACGGCCGTATTCGGCGGGATGGTCGCGGCAAGCTTTCTCGGAATCTTCGTAATTCCGGGCCTTTATGTGCTGTTCCAGACCTTACGGGAGGGTGTCAAGAGACTGTCGACCCGGTCGGCAAGTGGCGCAGTCGAACATGCAAGAGTTTCCGACAAGGCTGCCGAATGAGATCGCGCCTGAAGTTAGCCGCTGTCGGTGAGTGATGATCAGCCGTTTCCGCACCTTCATCGCAGGATTTCTCGTCCTGCTGCCGCTCGCCGTGACGATCGCCGTTATTGCTTGGGTCGGGTCTCTCATCTTCGCTTATCTCGGACCGGGTAGTGCGATTGGCCGGATCTTGCTTTCGATCGGGTTCAACTTTTCCGATTCACCGGGCGTAGCCTATGCGCTCGGTGCGGTCGTCGTGGTTGGGCTCGTCTATCTTCTCGGAGTTGCCGTCGAATCCCGGCTTGAAAGCCGCATTCGATCATTAATCGACCGGCTGATGGAGCGGATCCCGCTCGTCGGCAATCTTTACGACATTGCAAAGCGCTTCGTCGCGATCATCGATCGAAAAGACCCTGACGGTCTGAAAACCATGAGCCCGGTCTGGTGTTTCTTCGGCGGCGAGGGTGGGGCCGCGGTTCTCGGCTTATTGCCAATGCCGGAGCCCATTATGATCGATGGGCGGCGCTATAATGGGGTTCTCATCCCTTCCGCGCCAGTGCCGGTCGGCGGCGCTCTAATCTACGTCCCGGAAGCGTGGGTAAAGCCTGCGAAGATCGGCGTCGAAGCACTGATGAGCATTTATGTCTCGATGGGCGTGGCGGCGCCGCAAGCGCCAGAAATCAAAGCCGGACATGGCCTTGCACGTCCAGTCATCTTGGAGCGCGAGCCCTGACGGTGCTCGAGGTACATGCTCACATCGAGATCGATGACCCGGAACCGTGCGATAGCATTAGAGGCGTTCGAGCGGAACCCGCGTTTCAGCTTTTCGAGCTTCCGCCAGCACCTCGGCGATCGCGGTGGGGTTCTGCGGGGCCATCAGGTGCGCGCCGTGTACTCCCGGGATTTGCGCAAGCTCTTGCAGCAGCTCGATGCAGATCCGCTTTCCCTCGGCGCGCGGATCGCCCGCTCCCGTCAACCGGTACACGGCAGTATCGGGGATGATCGAGCCCGGCAGATGCTCGCGGATCCATAGGGCCGATCGGGCCGAGGGCAGCGGCGCGACCCCGATCAAGATGAAGACGCGTTCGGTTATACCCTCTTCGGCCAACCGCTTGACGTAGCGGCGGACGATTCCCGCATCCATACAGAACTGCGTCTGCACGAACTGCGCGCCTGCCGCTAGCTTGTTCTGTAGTGACAAAGGCGTCCAGCCCGCAGGCGGGTCGAGCGGAGTGTCTGCGACGCCGAGAAAAAAATCGGCCCGACCGGCGACTGGCCGACCCGTGGGCAACTGGTGGCGATCGCGAATGTCGGCGGCGGTCTCGACCAGTGTGCGGGAATCGAGGTCGAATACCGGTTTCGCATCGGGCTGGTCGCCCGCCCGCGGATCATCGCCGGTCAGGAGCAATAATTTGCGGATGCCCAGCGCGGCCGCCCCGATAATGTCGCTCTGCAGTGCGATGCGATTGCGATCCCGGCAAGTGAATTGAAGGATCGGTTCGAGGCCGTGCTGCACGAGGATCGCAGCGGCCACCAACGCGCTCATGTGAACGCGCGCGCTCGCTCCGTCCGTGACGTTGATCGCGTCAACGAGCCCCGCCAATGGCATGGCCCTCTGCAGTAAATCCTTCGGGTCAGTCGACAATGGCGGCGAGATTTCCGCGGTGATGACGAACTGGCCGGCATCGAGCTTGGCTTCGAGGCACTCGGGATTCATGCGCCGGCCCCAGTGACTCGGTCGGACAAATCGGCTGCTTTCTTGACGAATTCCAGCGGACCGGAGAAGTCGAAAGCGTTATAGACTGCATTGAGGTGATTGAAATGCGGTGACTGCGCAAACTGGACGAAAGTCAATCGATGACCGGCGTAGTCTGAATTCAGCAGGTCACGGGCGAAAGCCAATAGCTTGCGGCTGTCCTCGGCCAGCCAGTCGTTATTGATGGAGTAGAATTTTTCGAGCCACTCGCGCGGCCCCTGCGCCGCAAAGGAGGCGGCATTGGGCGTCACGCAGATCTGACCGCCGCATAATTCGCGCGCGATGTGCATCATTTGCGGCAGGTTGGCGCAGGCGTGCACGCGGCCGGCATAGAGCAGCGACTGGTGTGGCATCATGAGCCCGCCCGGACTGCGCTGTGCCTCCGCAATCGCGGCGATCAGATGAGCATTGATGCCCTCACGATAGCAGACGAGGTCGGCCAGCCTTTCGCGCACCGCCTGCAATTTGTCGAGGCCGGTCTGCTTCACGTTCCACAGCGCCGCTCCGATCATTAGATCCGCGGTGTAGAGAATGCGCAGCACGTAGGGAAAAGCCGAATAGCGGTGTAACGTGCCGCGAATATAGGAAGCCGCGCGCGTATGGCGGTAAAAGAAAACGTCCTCCCAGGGGATTAATACATTGTCGAGGACGACCAGCGTGTCGACCTCGTCGAAGCGATTGGCGAGCGGGTAGTCGGCAGAACTGGTCCGGCCAGCAAAGCCCGACCGGCAGAGGTGTTTGACCCCGGGATCCCCCATCCTGACGATGCAACCCACCGCATATTCCGACAGCTGTTCGTCGCTCCAGGCCGCGATCGTCGGCTTCAGAAACGCCTGGTCGGCATAGGAGGCGGCGGTCTCGTATTTGGCGCCACGCAGCACGATCCCCGCATCGGTCTCCTTTGCGACATGCACCATCATGTCGGGATCCTGGTCGTGCGGCCGCTTCGAACGATCACCTTTCGGATCGGTATTGGCCGAGACGTGAAAGAGGTCCTGCTTCAGTACCCGGCGGATATGACGGTCGATATTGTCGCCGAAACGTGGATCGATCTCGTTGAGCACGTCCCGGCCGTCGAAGAGCGACCACATCTCGCCGACCGTCTCGTCGCCGACGCGCGTAAGGACGCCACCGATGTTGTTGAGATAATGGTCGATCGCCCGCCATTTCTCGTGCCAGTGCGATTTCTCGGTTGGCGGTCTGAGCAAGGTCGAGTAGCGCTCGCCCGCCTCAGCGAAGCTCATGATCTCGGCGGACCGCGCCTCGTGCGTCATGTCGTACATGCGGGCCTTGAGATCCACGACCGGCTTGAAAGCGGGATGCGCCGCAACATCAGGTACGCGCTCGCCGTCGATCCAGATCTCCCGTCCATCGCGCAGCCCGGCACGATACTCCTCTCCGCTACGGACCATGCCTTGCTCGCCTCCGGCGTGAAGATTGCGCGAAGCGAGATTAGCGGAGCCGCGGTCGGGAACAAAATGCTGGAAGATCGCCTTTTTCGATACTCGCATGGAAATAAATGTTCGCGCCGGGATGTCTTAACAGCGCGGCCGACGGTGGCGACCGAAATCGCGCTTAAAGGTATGACCCGAAAGGATGCATTAGTTAACAGGAATGTGATTACAACGTGAGCACGCGAGCAGCGATGATCCCCGGCGCGCCGAGCGAAAGTTCCGCGGCGGCCCGGATATTGGCGCCGTCGAGCCGCGCCGCGTTGCGGCTGCGCGGCAGCTGTATGTCTCACGGTGGGGCAATGCCGGAACGAGCCGCCCTGATCGAAGCGCAGATCCCCAGGTTGCGCCGCTTCGCATACGCGTTGTTGCGCGGTGACCGAGAGCGCGCCGATGACTTGGTGCAGGATACACTCGAGCGTGCGCTCTCCTGCTGGCATCTGCGACGAACCGAAGGGAATCTCCGCAGCTGGCTCTATACCATCCTCTACAACCGCTTCTTGAGTGACCAGCTGCGGGCGCGGCGGCGCGGTCTGCACGATGCGCTGACCGAGGCAACGGAGTTGCCGGGCATTGCCGGCGGTCAGGAGGCCGCGCTCGAGCACCGAGATCTGTTGCGAGCCTTTTCCGCCTTGCCGGAGGAGCAGCAAACGGTGCTGCTGCTGATCGGGGTCGAGGATCTCTCCTATGAGGAAGCGGCGCGCGTTTTGGGAGTGCCAATCGGCACGGTGATGTCCCGGCTTTCTCGCGGGCGTGAGCGGCTGCGGCAGCACATGTACGGAAATCTCGACGACAACAGCCTGCGTCGAAATGCAGCGTTGAGGAGGGTCAAGTGAGGACTGCGGGCGGTCCTGTCGGAGAGGACGACCTGCAGGCCAGCGTCGATGGCCGTCTGCCTCCTGAACGCGCCGCGATCGTCGAGGCCTATCTCGCAGCGTATCCCGAAGAGCGCGAGCGGCTGTCTCAGTATGCCGAGCAGCGAAAAGCGCTGCGGGCTGCCTTTGCCATATCTGACGAAGGCACACCGAAGCGCCTGCGCGTCGCGCATCTTCTTGCAGAGCGGCGACGCAATCGTCCCGGGCGCCTGGCGCAGATCGCGGCGGCCGTCCTGCTGCTGGCCGTTGGAGGTGTCGGCGGCTGGACCGCCCGCGAATTCGTGCCGCGCCTCACCTCTTCCGCTTCGACGATACTCGCCAGTACGGTTTTCGATGACGCCATTGCGGCGCACCGGACCTTCTCGGTGGAAACGCGCCACCCAGTCGAGGTCGGCGCCAATGAAGAAGCCCATCTAGTACAGTGGCTCTCGAAACGGCTCGGACGTCGGCTGATCGCACCCGACCTTAGTGCGCTTGGTTTCCAGCTAATGGGCGGACGCCTGTTGCCGGCTGACAGCGGTCCCGCGGCTCTGTTCATGTATGAGAACGGCAAAGGCACCCGGCTCAGCTGCTACTATCTCTCGGTTGATTCGGCCGAGGAGACCGAGTTCAAGTACCGCGAGGAGAACGGCATCAGCGCATTCTATTGGGTCGATGGCGGGCTCGCTTACGCCATTACCGCCAACGCCCCCCGTAAGGAGTTGCTGAAAATCGCGGAACTTGTCTACCAGCAGAACTCTCCTGACGGTGCCAAGCCGAAAGAACCGCCGGCCCCAGGCAAGCCCAGCTAAGCTCGGCTCATCGCTGCCGGCTGGGCCGCTCACGAAAGTTACTGACGCGGATTCTGCAGAGCAGCGGCAACCAGCTGTGCCGTAACCCCGGGAAATCAATGACGGGCCACTGGCCTCGCGCCTTGCCCCGAGCCGGCCCGCATGCGGGATTGATCTTGAGCCGGGCGGCGGCGCTCCTGGCCGCCCCCTGCTAGGCTCGGATGAGGCCGATATCGCGGCGGCAGAAGCCACCCGCCCAATCGATGCGATCAACCGCCGCGTAGGCACGGCGGCGCGCGTCGGCGATGTCGCCGCCCAGCGCGGTGACGCTGAGCACACGACCGCTCGCGGCGAGGAGGCGATCACCCTCGCGGCGAGTGCCGGCGTGGAATATTTTGACGTTGGGATACCGGGATGCGGCATCGAGCCCCCGGATCTCACTGCCCTGCTGCACCTCGCCCGGATAGCCTCGGGCCGCCATCACCACGCACAGGGCCGTATCGGCGTGCCAGCGCAGATCAACCGATTTCAGCACCCCGTCATGCGCCGCGATGAAGGCCGGCAGCGGATCGCTCATCAGCCGCATCATCAGCACCTGAGCTTCCGGGTCACCGAAGCGGGTGTTGAACTCGAGCAGCTTGGGGCCTGCCTCGGTCAGCATCAAACCGCCATAGAGCACCCCCTTCAGGAGGCGGCCTTCGCGCTGCATCGCAGCGGTCGCGGGTAAGATGATGCGCTCCATTACTGCTCCCTCGAGGGCAGGGGTGAGGTGCGGGCTCGGCGAGGGGCCGCCCATCCCGCCGGTGTTCGGCCCGGTGTCGCCGTCGCCTGCCCGTTTGTAATCCTGCGCAGTGGCCAGCGGCAGCGCGTCTTTGCCGTCGACTAGCGCAAAAAAGCTCGCCTCCTGGCCGCTAAGGAAATCTTCGACGACGATCTCGCTTCCGGCTGCCCCAAAGCGGGCGCCGACCAGCGCTTCGTCCACCGCTCGGTAAGCTTCGGCGAGATCGGTGGCAACAGTGACGCCTTTGCCCGCCGCGAGCCCATCGGCCTTCACGACGATCGGCACACCGCGGGCGGTAATATAGGCCTTTGCCGCCGATGGGTCGCGGAACCGGCCGTAGGAGGCGGTCGGGATTTGCGCCCGGTCGCAGAGATCCTTGGCAAATCCCTTTGAGCCCTCAAGCGCCGCCGCCGCGGCGCTCGGCCCGAAGGCCGGAATGCCTCCCGCCTCCAGCGCGTCGACCAGGCCGAGCACCAGTGGCACCTCGGGCCCGACGACGACAAAATCGATACGCTCGCGGCAACAGAATTCGACGATCCCTCCAATGTCGTCAGCGGCGATCGCGACGCATTCGGCCTCCTCGGCGATTCCCGCATTCCCCGGCGCGCAGAACAGCGCGTCGACCAGGGGCGAAGCCGCAATCGCCCAGGCCAGCGCATGCTCTCGACCGCCCGAACCCACAACCAGCACCCGCATCGCCCTTCCTCCCGTGCTCGGCTATCATGTGGGGATGAATGATACTGCGATCGCCGCTCCGACCCGCTCCAACATCGTCGAATACACCGTCTCTGAGCTGTCGCGCGCGCTCAAGCGCTCGATCGAGGAAAATTTCGCCTATGTGCGCGTGCGCGGCGAAATCTCCGGCTGGAAGCGGCACAGCTCGGGTCACTGTTATCTCGCCCTCAAGGACAGCGATGCGGTGCTCGATGCGGTGTGCTGGCGAACGACCGCGATCCGCCTCGGGATCAAGCCCGAGGACGGGATGGAGGTGGTGTGCACCGGCAGGCTGACGACGTTTCCCGGCCGCTCGAAATACCAGCTCATTATCGACACGATCGAGCTCGCCGGCATCGGCGCTTTGCTCAAACTCCTCGAAGACCGCCGCCAGCGCCTCGCTGCCGAGGGACTGTTCGCGGCCGAGCGCAAAAAGAGACTGCCGTTTCTGCCCGAGGTGATCGGCATTGTCACTTCGCCGTCGGGCGCGGTAATTCGGGATATCCTGCACCGGCTCTCCGACCGTTTTCCGCGCCGCGTGCTGCTGTGGCCGGTGGCGGTCCAGGGCGAAGGAGCGGCCTTCCAGATCGCGACGGCGATCGAGGGCTTCAATCGTGTTCTCGAGCGGGGAGCCGTGCCGCGGCCGCAGCTGATCATTGTCGCGCGCGGCGGCGGTAGTCTTGAAGATCTCATGCCATTCAACGAGGAGATCGTCGTGCGCGCCGCTGCGGCCTCCGCAATCCCGCTCATCTCGGCGGTGGGGCACGAGACGGATACGACGTTGATCGACCACGCGGCCGATCTGCGGGCGCCAACGCCAACCGCGGCGGCCGAGATGGCGGTTCCGGTGCGGCTCGAACTGATCGCCGAGCTCGCGGGCAAAACGGGACGGCTCTCAGCCGGCATTTCCCGGCTCTTCGCCGAGTGCCGGCTGCATTTGGCAGGGCTCAGCCGCGGGCTTCCCGATCCGCAGGATCTAATCGGCGCTGCCGCACAGCGTCTCGACGACCGCGCCGAACGGCTGCGGCTAGCGGCGGACCGCCTCCTGCGTGCGGCGCAGCACAACCTGGATCTCGCTGCGGCTCGCCTGCGGCCTGCCGTGTTTTCGGCTGATCTCGATCGCGGCCGCGCTCGCATTGGCGAAGTCGAGCCACGGCTCCATTCAGCAATGGCTCGCTTTCTCGACAGGAGCCACCATACTCTCGACAATTTCGCCGGGCGGCTCGCCACCCATTCCGAGCGACACGAAAGCTTGCTCGCGCGCGGCTATGTCGTGGTCCGCGACGCGGTCGCGCGCGTCCTCACCCAGTCGGCGGGGATCAGCGCCGGCGCGCCACTAGACCTCGAATTCCACGACGGCAGGGTGGGCGTTACTGCCGGCAGCAAACCGCGGCCGCGAGCCCGGCGGGTGGTCACACCTCCCGGGCAAGGCAGCCTCTTCTAGCGCTTGTACTACGCCTCGTCAGGCGCTTTAAAGTTATCGCCCAAGAGATAGTAATGACGTCTTTTCGACATTTGGCGAGCGTTGAAGATTGTGCGTGGCGTGTTTACTCGCTAGAGTAAATTTCGTTAACGGGGGAGGACGTACATGGAAAACGATATGTCCCGGCGCGTTGCCGCCGAGTTCTTCGGCACACTTTGGCTGGTGCTGGGCGGTTGCGGTGCTGCCGTGTTAGCGGCGGGGTTTCCAAACCTTGGGATTGGCTTTCTCGGCGTGGCCTTTGCTTTCGGGCTGACGGTACTGACAATGGCCTATGCCGTCGGACATATCTCGGGCGGCCACTTCAATCCCGCGGTTACGATCGGCTTGTGGAGTGCGGGCCGTTGCGCGAGCAAGCACGTCATTCCCTACATCATCGCCCAAGTGATCGGCGCAATCGTCGCTGCCGCAATGTTGTGGCTGATCGCATCAGGCAAGCCGGGGTGGACGCTGGCCTCCGGGTTCGCCGCCAATGGCTATGGCGATCTGAGCCCCGGCAAATACGGCCTCGGCAGCTGCTTTGTCGACGAAATCGTGATGACGTTCTTCTTCCTTTTCATCATCATTGGAACGACGTCGAAAGGAGCCGCTGCGGGATTCGCCGGTATTCCAATTGGCTTGGCCCTTACCCTGATCCACCTCGTGTCGATCCCCGTCACCAACACCTCGGTCAATCCGGCGCGCAGTACGGGGCCGGCACTGTTTGCCGGAGGCGGATATGTCGCGCAGCTCTGGCTGTTCTGGGTAGCGCCAATTATTGGCGCGGTGATTGCCGGACTTCTGGCACGCTGGATATATGAGACAGAGGCGATTATCACCACCACCGTGGTCGAGGAAAGGCGGGTGGCCCCCTGATTTAATCCGACCAGCGCCGGTGCACCCAAAACCATTCTTCTGGGCGGTCCCGCACCCACGCTTCCAACGTTTGATTGACCCGCGTCATCAACGCAGCGACATCGGCGTGGTGGTTGCCGGTGTGCGGCAAGGGCAGCCGCGGGAACACCGTGAGGCGAAAGCGCGCACCGCCGAGCCTTTCGACGCGGGCCGGCAATACATCGCAGTCGAAACGCAGCGCCAGCGAGGCAAGTGCGGCGGCCGTCATTGCTGGCCGCCCGAAGAACGGCACGGGGATTCCGTCATTCATTTTCTGGTCGGCGAGCATCGTCAAATGCGCGCCACCGCGCAGCACCGCAATGGCGCGCCGCGCGGCAACCGCACCTTTCGGGATCAACTCCCCACCGCCGCCGCGAAAGCGCACGATCATGCGGTCTACGAGCGGATTGTTGGCGGCGCGGTAGATCTGCGCGACTGAAATCCCATACTGGACGGCCGCGAGCATGGCGATCTCCCAGTTGGCGATGTGGCCTGAGAAGATGATCATGCTGCGGCCGCCAGCGATGGCGCGGTCCACATGTTCGAAGCCGTGTGTCTCGACACGGCCTCCCGGTTCAAAGATGCGGATTTTTCGGAGATGGGGGTACTCGACGGCGACCCGCCCGAGATTGTCCCACATTCCGGCCAGAATGCGCTCGATCTCGGCATCCGAAAGCCCGGGAAGCGCGCGGCGGAGATTGCGCCGGGCGCGCTGTGAAACGGTGAGAACTGGTCCGACGCAGCGCGCCAGGCGACCGCCGATCGCAGACGCCCAGTCGATCGGAAGCAATCCAAACGCACCGAATAAGGCTGCCGCGCCCCAGGCCTGCAGCCGGTGAGCGAGCCGAGATGACCGCCGTGCTTCAATCCCGCCGATCGACTGAGTTGGCTCCATCGCTTGCAGCTGACTGCACTACGGGCCGGAAGAACTCGCAAACTGCGCCAGGATCGTCCCAGCGGATTTCGACTTCCAGAACTTCTATACCGGCTCGGCTTGCCGCTGGCACGCGCACGATGTCCTTTGCGGTCGTGATAAGACGCGCTCGCGCCTGTTCTGCGTCCCGCCGCAGTTCAGCAATCTGCGTGTCGCGGAAGGGGTAGTGGTCCGGAAACGCGCGGGCGCCGACGAGCTCGGCGCCGAGGCTGCGCAAACTCGCGAAAAATTTCTCCGGTCGCCCGATGCCCGCGAAGGCGAGCAAACGAGCGCCGGCCAGCCGCTCGCCAGCAATGGGCGCCAAGGAGGCTGAGAATACCGGCAGCTCTCTCCGGACTTCCAGCCGATCGGCACCACCGGCATATCTCCTCTCGCTGAGCAACACGAGGCCATCCGCCCGTGCGAGGCCGCGCTGGACGCTCTCGCGCAGCGGACCTGCCGGAATCACGCGCCGGTTGCCAAAGCCATACGACGCATCGACGACGAGGAGGGACAAGGTCTTGGCGACTGTGGGGTTCTGAAAGCCGTCATCGAGCAGTGCGATGTCGGCCCCTGCTGCAACCGCGTCGTGAACGCCGGCAGCACGGTCGCGCGCCACCCAGCAAGGGGCCCGCGCCGCAAGCAACAGGGCTTCATCGCCAACGGCAGAGGCCTCGTGGCGTTCTGGATCAACCTGAACCGGGCCGGCCAGACGCCCGCCATACCCACGGGTCACGATGTGCACATTGAGGCCCCGACCGGCAAGATGGGCTGCTACTGCCAGTGCCACCGGAGTCTTGCCGGCACCGCCGGCGACCAGATTACCGATGCATATCACCGGGATTGGTGGGCAATACGACCGAATCAGCGCGCGCCGCAAGCGACCGATGGAATCCCACGCTGCCCCGATCGGCAGCAACAGGTTGGCGAAGACCCCTGGGTGCTCTGCCCAAAAGTTAGGAGCGGCACGCATCAAGCTAGCAAAGATCGCCGCGGTTCGGCGCTGGTACACAACGGAGCAAGCCGGTCGAGCCAGGGTGCGAGCCGCTCTAGGACGGCTTCGAGGACACCAAGACCGGCGGCTGCGACGCGTGAAGCCGAGGCGGCGCGGCGCGCTCGCAATCGCGGATTGACGAGAAGCGCCGATACCGCTTGCGCGAGCGTTTCGGCATCCGTCACGGTTTGTGCTGCGCCAGCCGCCGCCAAAGCCACCGCCATACCGGCGCAATTGCTCATATCCGGCCCGTGCAGCACGGCACAGTCTAGGCGAGCCGCCTCGAACGGATTATGGCCGCCCTTAGGGACGAGCGAGCCGCCAATGAACGCGATCCCGGCCAACCGGTATAGGAGGCCAAGTTCGCCCATCGTATCGGCGAGATACACCTCGGTTTCGCAAGTCGGCGGCTCGCCACGGCTGCGCCGGGCGACACGGAGCCCCGCTGCCCCCAATATTGCGCCAACAGCATCGCCGCGCGCGGGATGGCGAGGAACAAGGATCGTCAACAGTCCGGGATGCTCCACCGCGAGGCGCCGGTGGACCTGCGAGCCTATATCCTCCTCCCCCGCATGCGTGCTGGCGGCAAGCCAAAGCGGTCGAGATCCGATCCAACCGCGCAATTGCAGCAGCTCCGATCGGTCGGCATCCAATGCTGCGGACGCACTTTTGAGATCGCCGACGGCAACCACTTGCCGGGCGCCCAGCGAACGAAAGCGTTGCGCCTGCTGCTCATCCTGGGCCAAGCAAAGGTGGAAAGCGCCCAGCATTGGTCTGATCAAACCGGGACAATGTCGCCAACGCCGGTAGGAACGTCCCGACAGTCGGCCGTTCAGCAGCACCATCGGAACACCGTGAGCCTGCGTCTGCAGCACCAGATTGGGCCATAATTCGGATTCGACCCACAGCGCCAGATCCGGCCGCCAATGATTTAGGAAGCGCGCCACCCAGTGCGGCATGTCGACGGGGACGAACTGGTGTCGTGCACGTGGCGGCAGTCGTTTCCCGAGCAGGTCGGCCGAGGTTACTGTGCCGGTTGTGACAATGATCTCAAGTTCCTGCCGTGATTGCAGCAGTCGTTGAATGAGCCCCAGGATTGCCGTTGCTTCCCCAACGCTGGCTGCGTGAATCCAGATCAAGGGCCCACATGGCCGCGGCTCGCTGGGGATGCCCTGGCGCTCGCGAAAGCGGATTGGATGCTCTTTGCCGCGGTTACGCCGATATTTGAGATAAGCGACGGCAAGCGGCCCCAATGGCCGCGTCAGCATCCGATACAGCAAGGGTAGCATTACTCGCTTGCCAAGCGGCGGGCCGACCCGCCCGCGGCGGCAAGCGCTGCCGGGGATAGCCGATGCCCGACACGGCTATCCGCATCGCAAACCAGATCGGCCATGCGTGTCTCTATGAGGTGCCTGACCCGTTCGAGCCCTGTTTCGTCGAGGTCCGCGGGGATTTCGATCGGTTCACCCCATAGATACACGCCCCGTCCGCACGGCAGCGCCAGATGAAAGCGGTCCCAGGTCTTAAGGACGCGCCGACGGCTCGTTGCGTAAGCAAGCGGGAGGATTGGTACTCGGGCGAGCCGGGCGAGATTAACGATCCCAATGCTCGCGGTCATCGCCGGACCCCGCGGCCCGTCCGGCGTGATCCCGATGCAGCTGCCCTCGTTCAGTCGCTTCAGCATGGTCCGCAACGCGGCGGATCCGCCGCGGCTGGTCGACCCCGCGACCGTCTCGATACCGAAATAGCTCATGGCACCGGCGATGATTCGCCCGTCGCGATGCGCTGAAATCAGCATGTGAAATGGCACGAGACCATGCCATGCCAGTGGCATCATCAACAGCCGGCCATGCCAAAAAGCGACGATGAAAGGACGGCCATCCTCGCTCAGTCGACGCGGCCGCTCCTTGCCTTCGACGCTCCAATAATTGGTCAAATAGACGAGGCGTATGTAGCAGTGGACAAACCAGGCCGCCACACCCCGCAACCACGCGCTCCGCAGGAACTGGCGCCAAGCATTTGGCTTGTTCAGCAGCAGCACATCACCCCGCCAGAGGCATGACCAGCTGGTCACGTTTTTTCGAGAATTGCATGGCATAAAGCCTCGAGTAGAGGCCGTCGCGCGAGAGCAGTTCTTCATGCCGACCGCTCTCAACGACGACACCGCGGTCGATCACATAGATCAGATCAGCGGATTGCACGGTGGACAGGCGGTGCGCAATCACCAATGTCGTCCGCCCGCGAATCAGGGCGCTCAAGGCGCTTTGCACTTGCCGCTCGGCCTCGTTGTCGAGCGCCGATGTCGCTTCGTCGAGCAACAGGATGGGTGCGTTCTTCAACATGGCCCGCGCGATGGCGATGCGCTGACGCTGTCCCCCCGACAGGAGTATTCCATGCTCTCCGACCAATGTATCGTAGCCTTGTGGCAGCTGGCGGATGAAAGCATCCGCGGCGGCCGCCCGTGCCGCGGCCTCGATCTCATCCGTCGAGGCGCCGAATCGACCGTAGGCAATATTCGCCCTCACGGTGTCGTCAAATAGGCTGACTTCTTGAGCGACAAGCGCAATCGCACCGCGCAGCGAGGACAGCGTCACCGAGCGAACATCCTGGCCGTCTATCGTGATGCTGCCGGCCCCGACGTCGAAGAAACGCGGGATCAGATTTAGAATCGTTGATTTTCCGGCACCCGACGGGCCCACTAGAGCGACTATGCGACCAGCCGGTATCGTCAGGGACAGGCGATCGATTGCAACGGCCCCAGGAACGTAGCCGAAGCTCACATTGTCGAACCGGATTTCGCCGCCGGATATGCGCAGCGGCCGAGCGGTCGGCCGGTCGCGAATGGCGGGCTCGACATCGAGCACCTCGAAGATCCGCTGGGCCGCGGCGAGCCCCTCCTGCAAAGACGCGTTCAGATACGCAAGGCTCTTCAGCGGCTGATAGGCGAGCAGGAGTGCGGTGATGAACGAGAAAAGGGCGCCGGGCGAGCGCCCGCCACTGATGACCTGGTGACCGCCATACAGAATGACGACTGCAATCGCGGCGCCGCCGAGGGTCTCCATCATCGGAGAGGCTCGCGAGCGCATCCGTGTGCCGCGGTCGATCAATGTGAAGAGGCGCTCGATGAGCCCAACGGCGCGTCGCTCCTCATATTGTTCCATGCCATAGGCTTTGACATGGCGGGCGCCCTGGAAGGTTTGGTTTAACAATGTCGTCAACTGGCCGATCTCGGCCTGCGTATTCGCTGTAACGCGGCGAATGCGCCGGCCAATTCGAACGATCGGACGTATCGCCAGCGGGAAAACAAAGAACGAGACGAGCGCGAGAAGCCAATCCTGATAGAACATCACGCCGACGAGAAAGACGACGGTAACTGCATCCCTGCCGATCGCGGCCAAGACGTTCGCCGCAGCGCCACGCAGCAGGGCCGCATCGCTGGTGAAGCGCGAGATCAGCATGCCGGTGGGATTGGCGTGAAAATAGGCGAGATCGGCGCGCATCAGCCGCGCGAACAGCGCGATCTGCACGTCGGCGATGACCCGCTGACCGACCCGCGTCATCAGCACGGCTTCGCCGTAATCGGCGAGCCCTTTGACAAGAGCGAGAGCAAAGGCGCCGCCTGCGATCAGCAGCAGCAGCGATCCCTCGCGTGCGACAAAGATGAGATCGAGCACCGGCTGCATGAGCCAGGCGCGCCCTGCGGTGCTGCCGGCCGCCAGCCCCATCAGGATAAAAGCGAGCACAATCCGCCTGACGTGCGGACGCATGAAATCGCGCACCAGACGCGCAACGAGCGCGGCCGAGCGTCCACCACCTGCCAGGGTCGCCGGTGCTATTCGCATGTTCCCTCCGGCAGTGTTAGAGGCGGTCACCCGGGTTGGCAAGCGACACGCTAACGGCTAGCTACCCCCAAAGCCGGCTGGCGACGACCTCGCCTCAGCCGAAGCGCATCACGGCGTCGAAAACCGAGCTTGTGGCCTTCGACCCGGCTTTTTCGCGCTTCTCCGTTGCGCCTACTGAGAGGTTACGATTTTCGCCGGGCCGGTTAAGCGCCGGCCACGGTGAGGTCGTCGACACGCAAAGTCGGAGAATCAAGGCCGGCCTTGAATTCGAGGTCGTTGGCGGTCTGCAGGTGGGCAAAGATGTCCTTGAGGTTGCCGGCGACGGTCATTTCACTGACTGGGAAGGTGATCTCGCCTTTCTCGATCCAGAACCCGGCGGCGCCACGGCTGTAGTCGCCGGTGACGCCGTTGACGCCCATACCCATCATCTCGGCCACGTAAAATCCGCCATCGATATCGGCAATCAGCTCCTTCGGGCTTATTGCGCCCGGCTCGATCCACACATTGGTCGCGGAGGGTGAGGGCGGCGAGGCGGTGCCGCGCGCCGCATGGCCGGTCGTCTTCAGCCCGAGCTGGCGTGCCGAACGCAGATCGAGTAGCCACGTAGTCAACACGCCTTTGTCGATGATCGCGCGGCGGCGGTTGGCAACCCCTTCACCGTCAAACGGTTTGGAGCGCAGCCCGCGCTGCCGGTGCGGATCATCGATTATCGTGATCGCCTCCGGAAAAATGCGTTCACCGAGGCGGTCCTTCAGAAAGCTCGTGCCGCGCGCGATCGCCGGCCCCGAGATCGCGCCCAAGAGATGCGAGATGAAGCCGCGCGCGACGCGGGGATCGAACACGACCGGGCAGCGGCAGGTCGGCATCTTCTTCGCCGCTAGGCGCTTAACCGCGCGCTCGCCGGCGCTTCTGCCGATCTCGGCCGGGTCGCGCAGATCGGCGGCGTGGATCGCGCTCGCAAAATCGTAGTCGCGCTCCATCTGGCTCCCCGCTCCGGCGATCACGCTCGCGCTGACGCCGTGGCTCGAGCCGACATACGAGCCGGCAAAGCCGTTCGAGGCGGCAAGCACGATGCGCGTGCGGCCCCACCCCGCCTCCGCACCCTCGGAATTGGTGACGCCTTTGACCGCCAGCGCCGCTTCCTCGGTGGCGCGTGCCCGCTCGATTAGCACCTCGGCGCTCGGCTCCTCTGGGTCGAGCATATCGAGGCTCGGCCAGTCGCGGGCGATCTCGCCCGCATCGGCGATGCCGCAATAAGGATCCTCGGGGACAGTGCGCGCCATCGCGACGGCTCGTTCGACGAGCTCGTTCAGCGCGTCGGGCGACCGGTCGTTCGATGAGACGATAGCCTGCTGCCGACCGACGAACACCCGCAAGCCCAGATCATGCCCTTCCGAACGCTCGAGCTTCTCGGTCTTGCCGAGGCGCCGCGCATGCGACAGCGAAATGCCTTCGAAGAACACCGCATCAGCGGCGTCGGCGCCGGCGCGACGCGCACGGCCGATCAAATCCTGCAGCAGGTCGAGCGCGTCATTCTCCGCGTCGGTCATTGGATCTCCGTTACTTCCAAATGGGCTTGCCCGATCCGGGCAGCCCGTAGCTCGCCCATTTCCGCGTCACATCGGCCACGACCTCTTCCGCCATACGGATCGGGCTGCCCCACTCGCGCTGCGTTTCGGGCGGCCATTTGCCGGTTGCGTCGAGACCAATCTTGCCGCCCAAACCCGATACCGGAGAGGCGAAGTCGAGATAGTCGATCGGGCTGTTATCGATGAGAGTGACGTCGCGTACCGGATCCATGCGGGTCGAAATCGCCCACATAACCTCCTTCCAGTCGCGCGCGTCGATGTCGTCATCCACGACGATGACGAATTTCGTGTACATGAATTGGCGCAGAAACGACCAGACCCCCATCATCACGCGCTTCGCGTGGCCGGGATAGGCCTTGCGGATCGCCACAACCGCGATGCGGTAGGAGCAGCCCTCCGGCGGCAGCCAGAAATCGACGATCTCCGGGAATTGCTGCTGCAAGAGCGGTATGAATACTTCGTTGAGTGCCTCGGCGAGGATCGACGGCTCGTCCGGCGGACGGCCGGTAAAGGTCGAGAGATAGATCGGGCTGGCGCGCATCGTGATCGCTGACAGCCGGAACACCGGGAAGCGCTCGACGGTGTTGTAGTAGCCGGTATGGTCGCCATAGGGGCCCTCCTCGCCATACTCGTTGAGCGAGACATGGCCTTCGAGGACGATCTCCGCCTGCGCCGGGACCTTCAGCGGCACCGTCTTGCAATTGACGAGCTCGACCTTGCGACCCCGGAGCAGCCCTGCGAACTGGTACTCTGACAGCGTATCGGGGACGGGCGTGACCGCTGCGAGGATCGTCCCGGGGTCGGCGCCAATCACCGCCGCCGCCGGCAGCGGGTTGCCGCGTTCCTCACGCCAGCGCTGATGATGCTGCGCCCCGCCGCGATGCTTGAGCCAGCGCATCAGCGTCGTGTCCGGGCCCGTCACCTGCATGCGGTAGATACCGAGATTGAAGTTGTCCTCGCGACGGTCCCCCGGACCTTTTGTGACGACCAGCGGCCAGGTGATGAGCGGCGCGGGCTCGCCCGGCCAGCAGGTTTGGACCGGAAACATGGAGAGGTCGATCTCCGCGCCCCGCAGGACGATCTCTTGGCATGGCGCCGCTGCGACGGTGCGCGGCCGCATCGCAATCACGGTGCGTAGGAGCGGGAGTATCTCAAGCGCCTCCCGCCAGCCGCCGGGTGGTTCGGGCTGCCGAAGAAAGGCGAGCGTCTCGCCGATTTCGCGGAGCTGATGCGGCTCGCGATCCATGCCCGACGCAACCCGCTCGACCGTGCCGAACAGATTGACCAATACCGGCATGCCATAGTGGCCCCCCTCGTCGCGAGCGACATTCTCGAACAACACGGCGGGCCCGCCTTCGGCGAGCAGACGCGTCTGGATTTCGGTCATCTCGAGATAAGGAGAGACCGCGGTGCCGACCCGCATGAGTCGCCCAGCCGACTCAAGCCGGGCGATAAAGTCGCGGAGGCTAGCATAAGGCATCGCGCGCTATATGGGTGCGGGCTCAGCGCTTCGCGAGCGCAGCTCATCGCGGCACCAACTCCCAGACGACCGCTTCGCGGGCCTCACGATCCTCGAGGTCCCGGCTCGTCGGCCCTAGGTAACGGGCGCGCTCCACCAGACGAGCGGCCGGGAGATAGGCTCGGCTGGGTCGCGGAGCAGAATTAGCTTACCGTCCTTCGGCGCCAGCTTTCGCTGCCGCGATTGCGACGAGACCCGAGCCCGAGCCGAAATCGAGTACGACCCGACCAGCAACCTCTCCGGGGTGGTCGAGAAGGTAGCGGGCGAGTGCCTGACCCCCGGGCGATGCGAACGCCCAAAAGGGCGGTGGGATTGAATTGCGCGGCATGCTTTCTTCAGTGGCTTGCCAGAGCGGTGTGATCTCGGTGGCGAGGTGAAGTCGAATTTCCGGGACCAGCACCGGCGGCGCGATGGCCGTATTTCGGCGGACAAAGACGGCAGGATCCAAAGCAGGTCATATAATGTGGCCGACGACGATCCCGCCGAGCATCAACCAGCCGACGAGCCGATTCGAGCGAAACTTGGCGAGGCAGTCGGCCGGATCGTCGATCGCCACCCGAGCGGCTTGCCAGACCAACTGTGCTCCCGCCGCTGCAAGGCCGGCCCAGAACATCCCGCGGAGCCCCGCCTGATGACCCGCCGCTCCCCATAACGCCACTGCTCCGGCGTAGAACACAAAAAGCCAGGGGCGCGTCTGCGATCCGAGAGCGATGGCCGAGGATTTGACACCGATCCGGAGGTCATCCTCCTTGTCCTGATGCGCATAGACTGTGTCGTAACCGATCGTCCAGAAGATGCCGCCGAGATAGAGCAGAAGCGGTGACCAGGCGAGAGAGCCGGTGACCGCCGTCCATCCGATGAGCACTCCCCAATTGAAATTAAGGCCGAGAAACACCTGCGGCCAATAAGTAATGCGCTTCATAAAAGGATAAGTGGCAATCAGTATAAGAACAGCCGACCCAAGCAGGATCGTCGTGCGGTTGAGGCTGAAAAGCACTGCCGCTCCGATCGCGAGCTGAAGGACGAGAAACGCCAGCGCGTGGCGCACGGAAACGGCGCCGCTCGGCAGCGGCCGAAATCTCGTGCGGGCGACCTGCGCATCGTAATGGCGATCGGCTATGTCATTGAGGGTGCAGCCGGCGCCCCGCATTGCGACGGCGCCGATTGCAAAGGCCAGCAGCAATCCTGGGGCCGGCGAACCGCCGGACGCGAGCGCGATGCCCCACCACCCGGGGAACAGCAGGAGCCAAGTGCCGATTGGCCGATCGAGGCGAGCCAGGCGAACGTAGGGGCGCAACGCGGCCGGCACATAGCGCTCGACCCAGTCACCCCGGCGGATATCGCTCCGATCGGCACCAGCGGTGCGAGAAGATGAATGCGTGCGCATTTTCACGATGCGGGCTTAACTTAGCCTATGAACCCGAGAGTTCGACGATGGTATACGGCCGAGCGGCGCCGGCCGCGCCTTTATGTGGCACACTCCCTTGCGCGCGGGACCGCGATCGAGCTCGAAGCAGGGCAGGCACATTATCTCCATGCGGTGTTGCGGCTCGGTCTTGGGGCGAGCGTCGCGGCCTTCAACGAGGCGGATGGCGAATGGCGCTGCGGTATTGCCGACATCGGCAAAAGCCGCGTGCGGCTCGCGGTCGAAGAGCAGCTGAAAGAACCGCAGCCGGAAACCGACCTGTGGCTCATGTTTGCACCGATCAAGCGAACGCGCCTCGACTGGCTCGTCGAGAAGGCGACAGAGCTTGGCGTTGCGGCGCTGCTGCCGGTGTGGACCGCACGGACCCAGGCCGAGCGGATCAAACTTGAAAGACTGCGGGCGCATGCGATCGAAGCGGCGGAGCAGAGCGAGCGGTTGTCGGTCCCCAAGCTGCACTTACCAGAGCCGCTCGACAAAAGCCTCGCCAGCTGGCCCGCGGAGCGCCGGCTGATCGTGTGCGACGAGAGCGGTGCCGGCCAGCCGATCGCAGAGGCAACAGCTCGGCTCTCATTCGGCCCGATGGCTCTGTTGATTGGCCCCGAAGGAGGTTTCGATGAAAGGGAGCTTGACGCTATCGGCAAACTTCCGTTTGCTACCCGCGTCGGGCTTGGCCCGAGGGCGCTGCGTGCCGAAACCGCCGCTCTCGCCGGATTGGCGGTGCTCCAGGCGATTGCCGGCGATTGGCGCCACATCCGAATCCGTTGATCGCGTTTGCCGAATGGTTGATTAAACGGCTGCCTGGCCTGGCGCCGCACAACGCTGGAGTTTCGCCGAGCATGACGACCACGCCGAGTTCGCCAGGAGCGCCGATCACCGACAAACGGCAGCTCGTCGAATACCTTGAAGCCGGTTGCAAGCCGCCCCCGGCCTGGCGGGTCGGCACCGAGCACGAAAAATTCGTGTTCCGCCGCTCGGATCTCCGCCGCGTGCCTTATGAGGGACCAGATGGGATCGCGGCAATACTGCGCGAGATGACGCGCTTCGGATGGGAGCCGGTCGTCGAGAACGGCAAGACGATCGCCCTCACCAATGACGCTCGCTGTTCGATCACCCTCGAGCCCGGCGGGCAATTCGAGCTGAGCGGCGCACCGCTCGAGACTCTGCACCAGACCTGTGATGAGGTGCACGAGCATCTGCGCCAAGTGCGCGAAGTCTGCGACGAGTTGGGCCTCGGCATGCTCGGGCTCGGCTTCGACCCGAAATGGCGGCGCGACGAGATCCCATTCATGCCCAAGGCTCGCTACCGCATCATGCGGGACTACATGCCCAAGAGAGGGCTCCTCGGCCTCGACATGATGCTGCGCACTTGCACTGTTCAAACCAACCTCGACTACGGCTCCGAGTCCGACATGGTCAAGAAATTCCAGGTGAGCCTCGCCTTGCAGCCGGTCGCCGTCGCGCTATTCGCCAACTCTCCCTTTGTCGAAGGACAGCCGTCCGGCTTTCTCAGCCATCGCAGCTACATCTGGACCGATACCGACCCGGACCGCTGCGGCACCTTGCCCTTCGTCTTCGAGCCGGGCTTCGGCTTCGAGCGATATGCCGACTATATGCTCGACGTGCCGATGTATTTTGTGTACCGCGACGGCAGATACATCGACGCGAGCGGGCAATCTTTCCGCGATTTCATCGCCGGCAGGCTGCCGGGGCTGACCAACGATGTGCCGCGTATCGGCGATTGGGCCGACCATCTGACAACGGCGTTCCCGGAGGTGCGGCTAAAGACATTTCTCGAAATGCGCGGCGCCGACGGTGGTCCATGGGCGCGCCTCTGTGCGCTGCCGGCCTTGTGGGTCGGGCTCCTGTACGATTCTGCTGCACTCGATGCCGCGCACGATCTGATTGCGGACTGGACTGCGGAGGAGCGCGAGTCGATGCGTCGCGAGGCGCCGCGGCTCGGGCTCGCAACACCTCTACGCTCCCGGTCATTCCGCGAGATCGCGCTCGAGATGCTCGAAATTTCGCGGCAGGGTCTCTATCGCCGGTCGCGGCGCAGTACCGCCGGAGAGGACGAGACGTGTTTTCTCGACCCACTATTCGCGATCGCCACCTCTGGATGCACCCCGGCCGAACAGCTTCTGGAAGATTTCGCCAGCCGCTGGCGACGGAATGTCGATCCGGTATTTATCGATTATTCCTACTAGGCGCCAGCAGGCGCTCATCCCGGCCCGATCGGCCGCGAGGGCGGTGACCTTTCGATCATTTGCGAGCCATTTCCCAGCCGCATCATGCGCCAGCTCGGAACGTCGTGCATCGCGGCCGACGGCGGGCGGCCGGACAACGACATCCAGCGTTCGCGGTGCCATGACGTCACCGCGACTTCGGCACGAAGTCGTGCGCCCGGACCTGGTGGCGTGACACCTAGCGCCGACCAAGGGATCACCGCCTCCGCAGTGATACGAGGCTGGTCGGCCCCGAAATAAGCCGCCTCGGCACCGGCCACTTCGGCGCAGCCGGTTGTGATCGCTTGCACGGCGGTGCCGGCGCACAACCGCGCGGCCATCTCTGGATAATCGTGGACCTTGGTTCGCGGCGGGATAAAGAACAGCGTGAAGCGGCGCGGCCCAGCCCCGAAATCGACACCGAGTTCGATCCGATATGCATCGATCAACGGAAACGGCCCGCCATAGGCGAACAGGTCGATGTCGAAGTAATCCTGGCCGATCGTCGCCAGCGCGAGCCCACGGTCGCTCCACGAGATATATACCTCGCCGAATTCTACAACTCCGGGCGAGGCTTTCAGCCGCGGCAGCAGACTCGCGGGTTTTGGCCAATCAGAGAGCGAATGGTCGCGCGTGGAGATCGCGGCGTGCGGAAGGACAAACATATTTTGCTGCGGCGCAACCACTGCGGCATTGGAATGGCTTTCCAGTACTCGCCGGTTTGCCGTAGCGAGCGCCGCCGTCAGTTGTCCATACGGCCCGTTGTGAGTATCCACTAAGCCGAAATCATAATCTTCGCCATCGATCCGCCCGCCCCTCGGGTCATCGTAGTACTGGAACCAGTGCATTCCCACGAGCTCGGGTATCCGGGCGAAATTTAGAGTTGCCGCGGCAGCACCGGCAGCCCGCTCCTGCTGGCTATCAACCGTCATCAAATGACCGCTATTGCGATTTCCGGTGCGGTTTTCCCGGGCGGCGAAGAACCATTCGGACACGAGCACCGGCTTACCGCCGGACAGTTCTCTGAGCGCGTCGAAGAAATAATGTGCTACCCAGCCGTCGCCGCTGTCGACGTTGTAGTTCGTCGCGATCGCATCGACGTGCGGCGCCATCGCGCGCACCGCCGCCGGGTCGTAATAAATCGGCAGCCGATCGCCGAAATACAGCGCATCCGGGTCGGCGGCGCGGATCGCGCGTTCTGCGAGCGTATAATAACGCTGGGCGACAATGCCGGTCCATTGGCGCACGACGTGAATGCCGGAGCCGCCTGGCTTCATCCGGGTGCTTGCGGTGGTGCTGAGCAGTGCCTCCCAGGATTTGACCCCAACTGGCGGCAAAAAGTCATCGGTAAAGCGAGACCAGTCGCCCCCGTAATGCTGACGCAGCACCTCGACCCAGCGCTGCTTCGTGAGCGAATTCGCGGGCTTTGACGAGTAGAAAAAGAACAAGGCTCCCGCCCACCAGCCGACCTCGTTATCGGAAAAATAGCCGATGCGGTAAGGCGAATTGCGGTAGGGACGGACGAGCTCGCGAGCGCGCGCGTTCATCCGCGCCTCCGTCGCCGGGTCGAACGGATCGAACCAATGAAAACGCGCGCGGCGGCCGAGCTCGAGATTGATCACCGTCGGAAGCTCGAGCGATTGCGGCGGCAGCGACCAGCCGCCGGCGCTATTGAACCCCCATGCGGATAATCGCTGCCGGGTCTCTGCGGCCCAATCGGACATGGTTGGTGCGAACGCCTCCCAGCGATAGCCGGAATAGGCTTCGCCCAGCTTTTCGTGCTCGCCATTACCACCGTCGAGGACGTTGACTCCGAGGCTGAAAAAGCGGTCGCCGCACGGGGTCACCAGCCACGCCACCCCGTCATCGGTGGTCAGCGACCAGTGGCTCGACGGCGCCGCCGCGAAATCGGCACACGCCCAAGCTGCCGAGGTAGAGCAGATGGTTAATATCGCTAAAGGGAGGAGCCCGGTTCGGAAGAACGCCGCGGCCGAGCGCTTCACGCGCCCGTGCCGCCAACCGTCAGACCATCCATCCGCAAGGTCGGCTGGCCGACGCCGACCGGCACGCTTTGTCCATCCTTGCCGCAGGTGCCGATACCATCATCAAGGCGGAGATCGTTGCCGATCATCTTCACTTTAGTCAGCGCAGCGGGGCCGTTACCGATCAGTGTCGCGCCCTTTACGGCGGGTCCGACTTTGCCGTCCTCGATTAAATAGGCCTCTGAGGCCGAGAACACGAACTTGCCCGACGTGATGTCGACCTGCCCGCCGCCGAAATTCACCGCGTAAAGGCCGCGGTTAACTGAGGCGATGATTTCCTGCGGGTCGTGTTGTCCCGCCAGCATGTAAGTGTTCGTCATGCGCGGCATCGGCAGATGCGCGAAGCTCTCACGCCTGCCATTGCCGGTCGGAGCAGCCCCCAGCAGCCGCGCGTTCATGCGGTCCTGCATATAGCCTTTGAGGATGCCGTCTTCGATCAAGATCGTGCAATTGGTTGGCGTGCCTTCGTCGTCGACGCTCAGCGAGCCCCGCCGGTCGGGCAGTGTCCCGTCATCGACGACCGTTACTCCCCTGGCCGTAACCTGCTGCCCGATCATCCCTGAAAAGGCTGAGGTCTTCTTGCGGTTGAAATCGCCCTCGAGCCCATGCCCAACCGCCTCGTGCAGCATCACGCCCGGCCATCCCGGCCCCAGCACGACGATCATCTCGCCGGCCGGCGCCGGCACCGAACCGAGATTCGTGAGGGCCTGGCGCAATGCCTCATCGACCTGCGCCTTCCATTGCCGTGCATCGAGATAGCGATCGTACGTAACCCGACCGCCTGCGCCCGATGAGCCGGTCTCCATGCGGTCGCCTTCGCCGACGACAATCGAGATGTTCAACCGGACCAGCGGCCGAATGTCGGCGACCCGGCGCCCGCCGGGGCGGATGATCTGCACCGCCTGCCACACGCCACCGAGCGATGCCATGACCTGCTTGACGCGCGGGTCGCGGCTTCGCGCATAGGCGTCGATCTCGGCGAGGAGCCGCGTCTTCGCGGCGAGGTCGGCGAGCCCCAGCGGATTTTGTTCGGTGTAGAGGCTGCGGTTCGTGCCGGGAGGCGGTTCGCCAAAGATGCCGGAGTGACCGCTCGCTACGGCTCGCGCCGTAGCCACCGCACGGCGGATCGCCTCCTCCGAAAGCTCGGAGGCGTGCGCATACCCGGCCGCCTCACGGGCGACCGCGCGCAAGCCAAAACCCTGCATCGTGTCGAAGCTGGCGCTCTTGATTCGCCCATCGTCGAGCGCCAGGCTCTCGGACTGGCTGTATTCGAGAAAGAGTTCGCCGTCATCCATTCCCGACAGCGACTGATTGACGAGCCCCTCGATGCGGACCGGATCCATGCCGGTGCGCTCGAAGAACAGTGCGTCGGTGGCGGCAAGGTCGGTCATTCACAACTCCATGAACGGTCTACCTCAATATGGTCCGAGGCCGTCCGCGACGGAAGGCACATCTTGACTGCGCGGTAAGGGTTGCTGAATCTGGAGCGAATATGCAGCTCAATTCCCGTAAGGGCTGTAAGCTGGGTCGTCCTTCTGCAAGATCTGGGCTACTTAGTGCGTGGCATGCCGCAAGGAAACGCCAACCCTTGATCGTTCGCAGGCCAAGCTCGGCGGCGAAGAATTCCTTCTGACGCCGCTCTCGATCGATCGCGACGCCGCAGCGGCGTGAGCCCAATGAATTGTCGGCACAGGTTTGCTGACCAGCCTTGATTGGGTTCGCCTATTTCGCGCTCTTCGCGTTCTCGCGAAACGGTGTGCGGCGGCTTGCCGCAAACGGGGTTGGCCGGGGTTGATCAGGTTGTGGTCCGCCTGAGCGATGGTGTAGGTTCGCGCTGCGATGTGCGGGTAGAGAGCGCGTCGTACCCGCGGCTTTGGTCGAGCGGCATTTGAGCCTGACTGGCGCGCCGCTCCGAACGCCCTTTTGGAAAAGCCGGGCCGGGTTGCTTGCAAGGGATGAAGGGCTGCGTGCATGGGGCGGTTGACGAGGTTGCTTGGCAGAAAAGCGACAGCCAGAGTCTATGCGGTCTTGACTATCGCCGTGATCGGGGTCGTAGCGTTCGCAGCTTTCGCTTGGGCCGAAGGACCGCAGCCCTGGGAAATCGGGATGCAGCCGCCGGCGACTCCGGTAAAGGACCGGCTCTCGGCGTTCCACGATGAGCTGCTGGTGATCATCACGCTGATCACGGTGTTCGTTCTGGGTCTGCTCCTTTACGTGATCGTGCGGTTTCACCATCGGCGCCATCCGGTACCGACGCGGACCTCGCACAACACCGTGATCGAGATGCTGTGGACGGTGGTCCCGGTCCTGATCCTCGTGATCATCGCGATCCCGTCCTTCAAGCTCATGTATTACATGGACCGCGTGCCCAATCCCGACATGACGATCAAGGTCACCGGGCATCAATGGTACTGGTCCTATGAGTATCCCGACCAGGGCGGGTTGGCCTTCGACAGCAATCTGATACCCGAGGCCGACCTGAAGCCGGGCCAGAAGCGCCTGCTCGCTGTCGATAATCCGCTGGTTGTTCCGGTCGATACGACGATTCGCGTGCAGGTCACCGGCACCGATGTAATCCACAGCTGGTTCATCCCGCCTTTCGGTGTGCAGGAGTACGCGATTGTCGGGCGGCTTAACGAGTCGTGGATGCGGGTCGAGCACCCCGGCATCTATTACGGCCAGTGCAACCAGATCTGCGGCGTCAACCACGCATTTATGCCGATCAACGTCCGGGCGGTGTCGAAGGAAGATTTCCAGCATTGGTTGGTCGATGCCAAGAAGAAGTTCGCCCATCGTAACGAGGATCACGATGTGATGCGCGTCGCGGCCTCGACCCCGGCCGAGGCCGTGCGCCCGGCACCGGCGGGCAACTGAGACCAAGGGAGCTTAAGAATGGCTTACGAGCGCGGTGTCGATATTGCCGACCTGCATGGTCATGACCTGCATGACCACGGCCATGCTCCGGGGTTTTTTGTTCGCTGGTTCTGCTCGACGAACCACAAGGACATTGGGACGCTCTATCTGCTCTTCGCGATCATTGCGGGCGTGATCGGCGGTCTCTTGTCGGTGATGATGCGGATGCAGCTGATGCACCCCGACGGCCAGGTCCTCCCCGACCACCAGCTCTACAACGTCATCGTTACCGCACACGGCCTGATCATGGTGTTCTTCGTGATCATGCCGGCGATGATCGGCGGGTTCGGCAATTGGATGGTGCCACTGATGATCGGCTCCCCGGACATGGCCTTCCCGCGGATGAACAATATCAGCTTCTGGCTACTGATCCCGTCGTTTGCACTGCTGGTTGGTTCGACGATGGTCGGCCAGGGGGCCGGTGTTGGCTGGACGGTCTATCCGCCGTTGTCCGGCGCCGTCGGACACCCGGGGCCTTCGGTCGATATGGTGATCTTCTCGCTGCACTTGGCCGGCGCTTCGTCGATCATGGGCGCAATCAACTTCATCACGACAATCCTCAACATGCGCGCCCCCGGCATGACGATGCACAAAATGCCGCTTTTCGTGTGGGCGATCCTGGTGACCGCGTTTCTGCTGCTGTTGTCGCTGCCGGTGCTCGCGGGCGCGATCACGATGCTGCTGACCGACCGCAATTTCGGCACGACATTCTTCGATCCGGCCGGCGGCGGGGACCCGCTGCTGTTCCTGAACCTCTTCTGGTTCTTCGGCCATCCCGAGGTTTACATCCTGATCCTGCCGGGCTTCGGGATGATCTCCCAGGTGGTCTCCACCTTCTCGAAAAAGCCGGTTTTCGGCTACCTCGGCATGGCCTACGCAATGGTCGCGATCGGCTTTATCGGGTTTGTCGTGTGGGCGCACCACATGTTCACGACCGGGATCTCGGTCGATGCGCGCGCCTATTTCACCGCGGCGACCATGGTCATCGCCGTGCCCACGGGCGTTAAGATCTTCTCGTGGATCGCGACGATGTGGGGTGGGTCGATCGATTTCAAGACACCGATGCTATGGGCGATGGGCTTCATCTTCCTGTTCACGATCGGCGGCGTGACGGGTGTTGTCCTTGCCAATGCCGGCGTCGATTTTGCCTTGCACAATACTTATTATGTCGTGGCTCATTTCCATTATGTGCTATCGCTCGGCGCGGTATTCTCGATATTCGCCGGATTCTACTATTGGATTGGCAAGATGTCTGGCCGCCAATACAATGAAACATTTGGCAAGATCCATTTCTGGACCAGCTTTATCGGGGTTAACCTCACTTTCTTCCCAATGCATTTCCTCGGCCTCTCCGGCATGCCGCGGCGGATCGCCGACTATCCGGATGCGTTCGCGCCGTGGAACTTTGTAGCCTCGATCGGGTCTTACATCTCGTTCGCCTCGACATTGTTTTTTGTATTTATCGTGTTGCATACGTTGTTTGCTGGCCGGCGGGTCGGAGCTAACTATTGGGGCGAGGGCGCAACTACGCTCGAATGGAAGCTGCCTTCGCCGCCGCCCTTCCACAGCTACGAAGAGCAGCCGGTTATCGCCTAGGGGAGCCCGCTTTTGTGTGACTAAAGTGTTCGGGGACTCGTCGGCTTCCGCCCTCCCACTGAGGGCGGCACCAGCTGCAGGGGTCGGCGACTATGTCGAGATTCTCAAACCCCGCGTGATGTCGCTCGTCGTCTTCACCGGACTGGTCGGCATCGTTTTGGCCCCGGGTCATGTCCATCCCGTGCTGGGGGCGGTCGCAGTGCTGTGTATCGCAACCGGAGCCGGCGCCGCAGGCGCGATCAATATGTGGTACGAGCGCGACATCGACGGGGTCATGCGGCGCACCGCCGGAAGGCCATTGCCGTCGGGTCGCATGATGCCAGGCGAGGCGCTCGGCTTCGGCACAGTGCTCGGTGTGGGCGCAGTGGCGGTGATGGGGCTCGCGGTCAATTATGTGGCAGCCGGGCTGCTGGCGCTGACGATCGGCTTCTACGTCCTCGTCTATACTGTCTGGCTCAAGCGCCGGACGCCGCATAACATCGTGATTGGCGGCGCAGCCGGCGCTTTCCCGCCCATGATCGGCTGGGCGGCGGTCACCGGCGATATCGGCTGGGGGGCAATCGCGCTGTTCGCGATCATCTTCTTTTGGACCCCGCCACATTTCTGGGCCTTGTCACTCTATCGTGCCGGCGATTACGCCATAGCCGGCGTGCCGATGTTGCCAGTCGTCGCGGGGCCGCGCGAAACCAAGCGCCAGATGTTGTTCTATACCCTGGTGCTGTGGCCGGTCGCCCTCACGCCCTGGCTGCTCGGGCTCGCCGGCGCCCTCTATGCCGGCGGCGCGTTGGTGCTGTGCGCGATATTTTCCGGGCAGGCGGTCCTTGTCTGTAGCGACACGACCGATCGCAGCGCTCGCCGAATGTTCGCCTTTTCGTTGATCTACCTGTTCCTGATCTTCACCCTTCTGCTGGTCGATCACATGGGGAATCGGCTGTGACGGCCGTGGCTTCTTCACGGGATCGCGAAAAGACGATACGGGCGCGCAACCGCGCGCTCGTCGCGTTGCTCGTCGCGCTCGTGGCCTTGTTCTACGTCATCACGATCGTGCGGATGGGAGGTTAACGCGTGGCCCCGACAAGCCGACCGCAACGGTGCCGCCGCAATCGCACAACCGTGCTGCTGCTAGGCTCGGTGGTCGCAGGGATGGTCGGCCTATCCTTCGCATCGGTACCGCTCTACCGTTTGTTCTGCGCTGCAACCGGCTTTGGCGGGACCACCCAGCGCGCCGAAACGGCGCCCAAGCGCATCGCCGCCGGACTGGTGACGGTGCGCTTCGATGCCCAGACCGCGCCCGACCTCGATTGGGAATTCGGTCCGCTGAAAGAAGAGATGGCGGTTCATCCCGGCGAGCAGAACGAGGTGTTCTTTCGCGCCGTCAATCGCAGCGCCGCTCCAATCACCGCCCGAGCCGTCTACAACGTCACACCCGCCAAGGCCGGGATCTACTTCGACAAGCTGCAGTGTTTCTGCTTCAACAATCAGACTTTGGCGCCGGGGCAGAGCGTCGACATGGGGGTCGTTTTCTTTGTTGACCCCGACATTTTAGCCGATCCCGAGACCCGCGAGGTTCGCTCGATCACGCTCTCTTATACGATGTTCCGCGCCTCCGAGCAGCCGGCTCCGACCGCATCCACGGCGCCGCGATCCGCGGCCACTTCCATAAACTGACCGACCATTCAGGCCCCATCCATGAGTGAAGCGCACGCGCACGCCCCGCCAAAGCATCCCTATCATCTCGTTGCGCCGAGCATCTGGCCGCTGCTCGGCGCGATCGCGGCCGGTTTCATTACCTCCGGCGGCGTGCTCTACATGCACGGCTACGGCTGGACCCTGCTGATCATCGGGATCCTCTCGGTGCTGGCAATCATGGCCGTATGGTGGCGCGACGTCATCAAGGAGGCGACTTTCCAGGGTTATCACACGCCCGTCGTGCAAATCGGCCTACGCTACGGAATGGCGCTGTTCATCGCCTCCGAGGTGATGTTCTTCGCGGCTTTCTTCTGGGCGTTCTTCGCGTCCAGTCTGTTTCCGGTGGGCGGCGTGTGGCCGCCGAAGACCATTCACCCGTTTGACCCGTTCGAGTTCCCGTTTCTCAACACGCTGATCTTGCTGTTGTCAGGAACCACGGTCACGTGGGCGCATCACTCCTTGATCGAGGGCGACCGCAGTGGATTATTGCGTGGCCTGGCCCTGACCATTTTTCTCGGGATCTGCTTCACTTCAGTCCAGGCTTACGAATACAGCCACGCACCGTTTCATTTCACTGATGGCATCTATCCGTCGACCTTCTTCATGGCGACCGGCTTCCACGGTTTCCACGTCATCATCGGGACGACGTTTCTCATCGTTTGCTTCTTTCGCGCGTGGGCGGGACATTTCAAACCCGACCACCATTTCGGGTTCGAGGCGGCCGCCTGGTACTGGCATTTTGTCGATGTCGTATGGTTGTTCCTATTCGTGTGCGTCTATTGGTGGGGCGAGGGAAGCGGCGGCGCCGGCGTCGCGGGCTGAGTGCAGCCAGCCGCCGCAGAGCGAATGGATCAAGCTGGAAGTTTTCCGAGGGTCTCTCTATTGCGCGCCGCTTTCGGCTGCCGCTGCCCACGTTGCGGCAAAGGCAGATTGTTCTCCGGGCTGCTCAGCGTGCGCGGAGCATGCGAGAGCTGCGGCCTTGATCTCTCGGCACAGGACGCTGGCGATGGACCGGCGGTGTTTGTGATTTTCTTCCTCGGCCTTATCGTCGTGGGTCTGGCCGCCCTGGTCGAGATCCGGTTCTCGCCGCCGATTTGGGTACATTTGGTGCTGTGGACGCCCCTCATTCTCGGCGGCGCCGTCGCGATGCTGCGCCCGCTCAAGGCGGGCCTCATCGCACTGCAATACCGTCACCATCTGCTGAGCGCGCCGCCGACTTCCTGAGATGGTCGGGTTTCGCCCGCGGCTTTGGCCGACGCTCTTCACCGCGCCGGTGCTGCTGTTGTGCCTTGCGCTGGGCTCCTGGCAGATCCAACGCCTCCATTGGAAACAAAATCTGATCGAACAACGCGAGGCGGCGGTAGCAGCGGCCTCGGTCCCCGCACCGCGTAAGCTGGACGAGGCGAAAGGCATGGAGTTCCACCATGTCACCGATGAGGGGATATTCCTGCACGATAAAGAGGTCTTTGTCGGCGCCACATCGGAGGGGGGTAGACAAGGCTATCACGTCCTGACGCCACTTCGCGAACCAGGCGGCCGCATTGTCTTTATCAATCGAGGGTTCATCCCGGGCGAACTAAAGGATCCGGCAAAGCGGACGGCCGGCCAGATCGCGGGAACGGTCCACGTGCAGGGCCTCCTGCGGTTGCCGCCCGTCGGGAAGCCGACATGGTTTCTGCCGGACAACCGTCCGGACCTGAATTATTGGTTCTGGGTCGATCTTCCCGCGATGAGTGCCGCCGACAAGCTCGACAACGTGGCAGGGTTTTACATCGACGCCGATGCGACCCCGAACCGGGGAGGTTGGCCGAAGGGCGGCGTCACCCGGCTCGCCTTGCCGAACGATCACCTGCAATACGCGATTACGTGGTTTTCCTTGGCAGTTGCGCTGATGGTCATTTATTTCCTTTACCATCGCCGCGATGCAGGGGCGCGATGACCGCTTATCAACAGTTAGAGGAACGCTTTCGCCGGCTCGGAGCGCTGGAACAGTCGATTTCCGTGCTCCATTGGGACACTGCCGCAATGATGCCGGAGGGTGGAGGCGCGGCGCGCGCGGAACAACTTGCGACATTGCGTCTGCTGGCGCACCAGCATCTGACAGCACCGGATATCGCTGAGATGCTGGCGGAGGCCGAGGAAGATCACGACGCTCTCAGCCCGTGGCAGCGGGCGAATTTGCGTGAGATGCGCCGACGCTGGATTCATGCAGCAGCGCTTCCGGCGGCGCTCGTCGACGCGGAATCACGCGCCTGTTCCGAATGCGAGGCGGTATGGCGCAACGCCCGTCGAGACGACGATTTCACCGCCCTGCTTCCACTGCTCGATCGGGTGCTGCGGGTCGAGCGCGAAATTGCGGCAGTCAAAGCGGATCGCCTGGGCACCAGCCCTTATGAAGCACTGCTCGACCAGTATGAGCCCGGCAGTTCGGTCACGACGATCGATCGGCTGTTCGACGAGATCGCCGGCTTTTTACCTGGTCTGATCGAGGACGCCCTAGCTCGCCAGGCGGCCTTGCCGCCGCCGCCTGCCGCGACCGGGCCCTTCCCGGTCGAGACGCAGCGCCGCGTCGCGATGACGCTTATGGAACGCATCGGTTTCGACTTCGCGCATGGCCGGCTCGACATCAGCGCCCATCCGTTTTGCGGCGGCACGCCCGATGATGTACGGATCACGACCCGCTACAACGAACACGATTTTGCGCGGGCCTTGATGGCGGTCCTCCACGAGACCGGCCATGCGCTCTATCAGCGCGGACTTCCCGCCGAGTGGCGGCTGCAGCCGGTCGGCCGCGCCCGCGGCATGGCGGTTCATGAGAGCCAGTCGCTACTGCTCGAAATGCAGGTATGCCGCAGCCGTGCTTTCCTGACTTTTGCGGCGCCGATCCTGCGCGAGGCTTTTGGCGGCAATGGGCCGGCATGGGAAGTCGATGCGCTGTACCGGCGGCAGATCCAGGTTCGGCGCGGCTTGATCCGGGTCGATGCCGATGAGGTCACCTACCCGGCCCATGTTATAGTGCGCTACCGCCTTGAGCGGGCGATGATCGCCAGCGAACTCGCGCCGGCCGATCTCCCCGGCGCCTGGGCCGAGGGGCTGCGCGCGACGCTTGGCGTGGCGCCAAACGATGATCGCGATGGCTGCCTCCAGGACATCCACTGGTATGACGGGAATTGGGGCTATTTTCCAACCTATACCCTAGGCGCGCTGATCGCGGCCCAGCTCTTCGAGGCGATGCGCCGCGAGATCCAGGATGTGACGCAGACGATTGCGGCGGGCGACTTTTTGCCGCTGCTGGGCTGGCTGCGCGAGCGCATCCACTCGAAAGCATCGCTGCTGTCGACCGCTGAGCTAATCGAACAGGCAACGGGCCAAGCGCTCGGGACGGCCAGTTTCGAGCGCCATCTGCGCGAACGTTATCTCGATTAGCGGGACAACTCCCGCATCGGAGTGTTAACAGGGGACATCACGCTCCGCTTGGGGGGACGCCGTGCCTGAACCTGCTGCAATAGAACCCGCCTGTATTGCCGCGCGCCACTCCGCCTGCGAGCGATTTGAAAGCATACGACGCGACACCGAAGCACTAACGACGAATCTGACCCCGGAGGATCAATCGATCCAGTCGATGCCAGACGTCAGCCCGACCAAGTGGCACCTCGCGCACACGACTTGGTTCTTCGAGACGTTCATCCTCAGGCGGTTTAGTGCGAATTATCAGGTGTTCGATCCGGCTTTCGGCTATCTCTTCAACTCTTACTACGAGGCGGCCGGACCGCGCCATCCGCGGCCGGACCGCGGGTTGTTGTCGCGCCCGACGGTCGATACCGTCGCTGCCTATCGCGATCACGTCACCACTGCCATGGTAGCCCTTATCGAGTCCGCGGTGGAACCGGTATGGGGCGAAGTAGCTCCACTCCTGCAGCTCGGCATTCATCACGAGCAGCAGCATCAGGAGCTGATCCTGATGGACATCAAGCACGTTTTTTCCTGCAATCCCTTGTTGCCGGCCTATCGCGGACCGCAGCTTCACGTGCAGGCGCCGGCTTTGCCGCTTGGCTGGGTGGACTTCGCCGGCGGCGTCAAAGAGATCGGCCACGACGACTCAGGCTTCGCCTTCGACAACGAAACACCAAGGCACAAGGTCTGGCTGGAGCCGTTCCGCTTGGCGACGCGGCCGGTGACCTGCGGTGAATACCTGGCCTTCATAGAGGATCGCGGCTACTCCCGCTCAGAGTTCTGGCTTTCGGACGGCTGGGCTACGGTTCGTGAGCAGGGCTTGCAAGCGCCGCTCTACTGGCGCCACGAAGACGGCGAGCGGTCGATCTTTACCCTTTCCGGGTGCCGTCGGCTGAACCCAGCGGAACCGGTTTGCCACGTCAGCTTTTATGAAGCTGATGCGTTCACCAGATGGGCCGGGAAACGATTGCCGACGGAAGCAGAGTGGGAAACCGCAGCTGCACGCCTGCCTATATCAGGCAATTTCGTCGACTGCGGGCATCTTCATCCCTGTGCCTACGGCAAGGCTCCGGCGGGTGACGGCGACACCCTGCTGCGCCAAATGTTTGGCGATGTCTGGGAATGGACCGCGAGTCCCTATAGCGCTTATCCGCGTTTCCGGCCGGCTGCGGGAGCGATCGGTGAGTACAACGGCAAGTTCATGTGCAACCAATTGGTGCTCCGCGGCGGCGCTGCGGTGACGCCTGCGGGACATGTGCGGGCCACTTACCGCAATTTCTTTCCGCCTTCCGCACGTTGGGCCTTCTCGGGATTTCGACTGGCGGAGGACATTTGATGATGGGCGGTCCGCATTTTGCGTTCCATGACCTCGCACCCGGCGAAGAAAGCTTTCGCGACGCAATCCTCCACGGCTTAAGCCGGGCTCGCAAAGCAATTCCCTGTAAATTCTTTTATGACGCGCGCGGCTCGGCGCTATTCGAGGAAATCTGCCGGCTGCCGGAATATTATTTGACGCGCACCGAAATCGCGATCCTCGAGGACAACTCAGCCGATATCGCCGATCAAATGGGCGCGCATTGCCGCCTGATAGAGTTCGGCAGCGGCGCCAGCCACAAGGTCCGTATTCTTCTTCAGGCGCTCGAGCGGCCGGCTGCTTACGTGCCTGTCGACATCTCGCGCGAGCATCTGCGCGATGCCGCGATCAGCCTTGCCGAAGACTTTCCGGCAGTGCCGGTGATCGCCGTGTGTGCCGACTACAGCCGAGCCTTTTCCATGCCGCCGTTGCCGGGGGCGAAGGGCAAGCGGGTCGGCTTTTTTCCCGGCTCGACGATCGGCAATTTCGAGCCGGATGCCGCGGTGGCTTTTCTCGACAACTACGCCCGCATCCTCGGCCCCGGAGGCGAGATGCTGATCGGCGTCGACCTGAAGAAGGAGACCGAGATCCTCGACGCCGCCTACAACGACCGAGCCGGGGTAACCGCCGCGTTCAATCTCAACCTCCTCGAGCGCGCAAATCGAGAACTCGACGGTGATCTCGATGTCGATCGGTTCGAGCACGTGGCGTTCTATAACGAGGCCGAGGGACGCGTCGAAATCTACATTCGCAGCCTGGCGGATCAGCATGCGCGGGTCGCCGGCGGTCGTTTCCATTTCGCGAAGGACGAGCTGATCCACACGGAATACTCATATAAATATTCCGTCGCGGAGCTCCGCGCCCTGGCGGCGCGCGCCGGCTTTCATCCCCTCGATACCTGGACCGACCCCGCCGAGCTTTTCAGTGTACATTATTTTCGGCTGCGGCGAGCGGGCGTGTGATCCTTACAGTCTCAAGGTCAAAGGCAACTTTTGTTGCGCTTCATGGCGGCGCCGCTGCCGGGCTCAGGGGTTGCAGTTCGAAAACCGCATAGCGAGAGGCCATATCGTTGAATGCCTCCACAGCCGACCCCTTCGGCACCGGAAAGAAGCGTTGTACCTCTCGGGCGTAGCGGTCGAGATAGGCTTTGAGAATTGGCGAGCGCAGACTGGGCGGCAATTCTGATGTGGCATAGCGGTGGCGGCGCATCGCGCGAACGAGCGCGACTTCGCGCGCCGCGCGGACATTGCGCACCCAATTCGAGTTGCCGCCCGCACAGACCAGATACCGGCGCCCGTCGAAATCGAGCGGATCGACCGGCAGTGAGATCGTTCTGCCGCTTTTTCGCCCGCGCACTTCGAGCACGTAGAAATGGCCCCGAACCAGACCGATACGAACGAGCGCAACGAGTATGCGTCCGAAGATGCGATCGGCGGCGCTCGGCGGTAGATAGCTGCGCGCATTCCCGGGCATCAGTTTATTCCACCGGATAAGGACCCGCGGTGAACGCGTCGCGATGGTATCCCTTTGATCCGAGCCCGTGCCAGCGTGCTTGTGACGAGCTCCCCTGCTCGCAACCGCGCGATGATGCAATGAAAGTCGAAGCGCGGCTGCCAGCCGAGTTCGTCTCGCGCTCGCCGATTGACGTATACCCGGTCGATGCTCGGGAACATCCGCCAGCCGCGGCGGCGGTACTCGGCTTCATAGTTCAGAACGCGGCGTCGCACTACCTGCGGCGCATCGGAACGGAGCTCGGCCACGTCCTCCGGCAAGAATGGTGTGGTCGCGCTGACGATGTAGCGGCCGAAACCGATAGTGGGCGCGCGTTTGGCGGCCAGTACGTGGGCATTCACAGCATCTTCGATATCGACCCGCCGGAAGAGAAACTCATTGGCCTTGGCGTTGGCGTCGGCATAGCTTTTGCGCATAAGCTCGTCATCGTCCTCCTCGGGGAAAAACCGCGCGGTTCTGAGGACGATGCAAGCTAGTCCATGACTACGATGGAATAGCTGACAGAGATCTTCCGCAGCCGCCTTCGTCACCCCATAGATGTTTCTGGGAACAGGCGCGACATCCTCGGTGAACCACGCCGCCGGCGTTCCGGCGGGTGGGACAAGCGCGTCGCCGAACACGCTTGTCGTGCTCGTGAACACAAAGGATTGGACGCCTGCCGCCGCAGCCTTTTCCAGCAGGTTGAGCGTCCCTTTGACGTTGATGTCGACGAAGTCCTGCCGGCGATGGGTGGCGACATGAGGCTTGTGCAAAGTGGCGGCATGAAAGACGGCCTGCGCGCCTTTCATGCACTGCCTGACGCAAGCGCGATCGAGGATCGAGCCGCGGTGAGTGGTGAATGGAGAGTCGCAGACATCTAAGCCGACCACCTCATCGTTCAAACCCGTCAATGTGCGGACCAGAGCCTCCCCGAGGTGTCCTGCACTTCCGGTAACCAATACCTTCATTTCGCGCAGCCTTGGTTTGGCGGGTTAGGTTAGGAGTATACGCGATGCAGAAGATCACACCGTGCCTGTGGTTCGACAGCAAGGCCGCGGAGGCGGCAAACTTCTACACCTCCATCTTCAAGAATTCGAAGATCGTCGAGATCATGCGCTACGGCGAAGCGGGACCCGGGCCGAAGGGGACGGTCATGTCGGTGACGTTCGAGCTCGACGGCCAGCAATTCATAGCGTTGAACGGCGGACCGCAATTCACATTCTCGCCGGCCATCTCTTTCTTCGTGCGCTGCGCGACGCAAGAAGAAGTGGACGAGTTGTGGGAGAAGCTCTCGGCAGGCGGCGAGACGCAGAGATGCGGCTGGCTGCAAGACAAATTCGGCGTCTCCTGGCAGATAGTCCCGGAAGTTCTGGGGAAGCTGCTGCAGGCCAAGGATCCCGCAAAATCGCAGCGGGTCATGGCGGCGATGCTCAAAATGGACAAGCTCGACATCAGCGGTCTGCAGCGGGCCTCTGAGCAATCATGACGGCGCGCATCAAGCTTCTCCTTCACTGTGGCTCTAGGCTGCGGTCGTCCGGCATGAACCAGAAATCGCCGTCGCCCCGCGCTGCGACCGGTACGAAGCCGGCCCCCGGGTCGTAGCGGAAACCGCGGTAACCGAACGCCGTCAGAAAGGCGCAGGCGTCTTCCAGCCGATCCCCGGCGCGCGCCAGCGCGGCGCCGGCGAGCTCCAGCAGCAAACGCGGCCGGAACCGTTCCAGTGAGGCCTTCGCGCCGTGCAGCAGGCGCAGTTCCCATCCCTCGATATCGGCTTTGACAAAGTCGAGACGGTCAAGCGCGAGAGCGCGGACGACCTCATCGACCGTGGCCAGCGGTATGAGTTCCTGAGCGATGGCGTTCCACCGCGGCTCCGGCTTACCGAGATGGGACAGGCCGAACCCGAAACTTCCGCTGCCCTTGACCGGGACGCTCAGCGTCTCGAGCCCGGCCTCGGCGCCCAGCCCGATCGGCAGCACGGCGACATTCGACAACCCGTGCAGCCACACGACTGTGCGCAGGATCGCGCGCGCATAGCTCCCCGGCTCGAAGGCATAGACCCGGCCGTCTACGGCGGCGCGGGCGAAGAGCTTCGTGTATTGGCCGGCATGGGCCCCGACGTCGAAAACGACGGCGTTAGCCGGCACCATTCGCGCGATCGCCGGGGCGAGCGCCCGGTGGTGCTGCTGTGTTGCGGCCTTCCACAGGTGAGCAACGAAACTCCCGCTCGGACGCCATCGATACGGATAAACCTGCACGTCTGCCACGCTTGCTCCGGACTTCGGCCCCGGCTCAGGACTGTGGGCACCCGCCTGCGCAAAGACCATTCCCCGTTATTCCCGTAGAAGCGGGAATTTTTTCGATTTTTCCGGTTCGGCGGCCATCGGCCATGGTAAAGGTAAGGAAATTCAATCTCTTACGGGCAATTCCCGTGGCCTCGAACCGGGAATTCATTTTCCCGTTTATGCCGCCGAACCGGGAATGTTCGGGAAGCCTGACGAGCGCCGAAACCCACAGCAGATACACTCCTGCACTCCGTCGAAATTGAATAAAGTAAAGTCGATCGACGCAGCGAATTATACCACGAAACCTGGCTTTTTGCGCGCCGGGCAGCATCGCCGAGGTAAACGCAGAGTTTCGAAATGCTCCTTCCCCTTGATGGGGCAGGGCTGGGTGGGGGGTGATGCTGCCAGCGCGTCGGCTGTCGCGTTGATCGAGACTGTGCGCTCGGTTGCCAAGCGGCGCGAGTAACGCGGGCCCCTGGTTTTGGGGCCTTCGCCGCCAAACGGCTGCACGCCGACGACGGCACCGATCCTGCTGCGGTCGACGTAGCTGTTGCCGACCCGAAGGCGCGCTAGGATATGGCGCACGGTCTCGTCGATGCAGCTGCGGATGCCGAGACTCAGACCGTAGCCGGTCCCAATGATCTCACCGTGCTCGGCGCCGTAGGGGTGAGATCGCGCGTCGCTTCACGGTCCTACCCGCCAATCCGCCGCCGTCGCCAAGCATCCCAATCGACCGCTTCCGATTTCCTTAACGTCAACCCGGTGACCCGCTCGGTAAAGATAACAAGATTTGCACAGGGAAAACGAGCGCTGGGCACGATCAAGCTATCGAACTCCAGAAAGTAGGCCGCAGCAGCGATTGCTTGCGTCGCTTGATATTCAAAGGTGTGGTAGCGCGCGGCGTCGACGCCGAGGGGCGCCAGGCCATCGAGGTCCACAAATCTCAGCGCACGCTCTGTCTCCACCGTGATGAGATGCACCCCATGCCCGATGCGGCTCGGCCAAACCGGTTCCAGGGAGAGCCGATATCCGATTTCAGCGAGCGCGCCGTCGCGTTCCAGGCTCGTGTAAAGCACCTCGAATTCGTCGCCACTGGGGCTCCAGCGCCCGTTCGCCGCCGAGCCGCGCAGAGGATCCCTGCCTTTGCGGGTGACTCGCCAAACTTCGCCGGCGAAAGGTTCAGGATCGATCGCCTCGAGTGCGTCGAGGATAGTCCTGTCATGAACAGGCCGCCGGCCGAACATGTTCAGGTATAGGTGCTTTGGTCGAGACTCTCGATGACCGCCAGTACCTCGTCTGTTCGACCGGCATGGATCAGATCGATTGCTCGTTCGCCTTTTAACAGCGGATGCTTCGAATACAGCCAGATACGGGTTTCATCTGGTAAGTAGAACTCGGCTAGGCGGTCTACAATGTAACGTAGATCAGAAATTAAAAGCTGGGTTTTAGGGTGCGGAAATGCCTTGCCAGCTGACCAACGTGAGACGGTGGCTGGCGATACTGCCGTAATATTTGCGACGTCAGTACCCTTTAGGCCGCCTCGGGCTTTCAAATCATCGAGGATTTGGGCGACCGCGCTGGGCACGTTCAGCGTCCGAGTATCGCTGCCGCCGCTCCGCCGCCTCCGCGGAACACGACAGCAGAAGACCGCGTCGGGATCCCGCCTTGGGACTCCAAGTCATCGAGCGCGTCGCGGAACAGCACCAGCCGCTTCCTCGCGTCGTCGACGAGCCTTCTAGTATCGTCGTCGACGATTTTCAATTTTGCGCCGAGCCGCGCCGAACGGACCGCGGGTTCCACCTCCTGCAACAAGAAATGCTCCGCTCGCCGCACCTCCGGAACCGCCGAAAGTCTATCAAGCTGCCCGCTACGCTGCGTCATAAAGTGCGCATCAGGGTTTTCGAACATGTCGTCGATGCCGTGTGGGCAGCAACTCGCGTCGTTACATCCGAAGCGCGTTCGACCACCCCTGGCATTAAATATCGCGTCAAGCCGGTCTTCGGGAAAATGCCGATCAAGTTCAGGAATATAGATCCGTCTCTTGGTACCTCCTGGTCCAGGGGGCTTTTTCCAATCGGCCGCTTTGAAAACCTCCTTCTGGCCCACCCCATGACAGATACCGCCAACGGCGCCGAAAGCGAGAGCCGCTAATGCTGCAAACCCGCCGACATAGTCGGCGACTAGAGGCCGTTTAAGCTCGTGAAGATCGGGGACGGCTTCGATGAAATGTCTTGTTCCGACCCCCGTGGCAGTCGCCCCAAAGCCGGAAATTCGTAGCCAGACATTCTCGACCGGAAGGTCGCCAATACCCCGGATGAGCTGCGGTCGCTGGTGGTTGTCCCTCATCACCGCGTAGGTGGTGATGAGCTGATAGTCGATGGCTATCGTCTCGCCCCCAGCCCTATCTAGCTCTGTTCGCAGCGCCTTGCAAAAGTCGAAATCGACGCTGCGCCAGCCATCGTTAACCGTTTCAAGGATGTGCGCGGGTGCCAGAACGACGTTGACTGCGTGCCGGACTGCGAATTCGGCAATGTGGCGCGCGAGATTGGCATTCCTTCCAGGGCTGAAATCGTCGGGCCGCCAGGGCCGCTCCTGATTTGCCCAGGGCAAGTGACTAACAGCAGACCGAAAACGACCTGCGGCGGCCATCTCCGCAAAGTTTGGATCGAGAACGATCTCGCAACCGCTCGCTCTGAGGCGTGCTAGAAGGCCGGGCTGATGAGCTAGATGAGCAGCATCAAACACCGCACGACGGAATGGAAAGCGACCAGCAGCATGCAAGGCTTCGAGTTTCTTCTGTCCCGTATGGCCGCCGGCCAATGGGCGAGAGGGAGGATGGAGATGGAGAATTGTCGCGGCCATAAAACCGAACCTAGGGGATCGAGATCACGTATGTTCGCATTTTGATTTCGAATTTATCAAATGTGAAATCGAAACGTCAGTTGGCGGTTGCGAGAGCCGGAACTGATCAGAGATCCCGTCCCGGGGATTGGACGAGTGAGCCTGTCGCACCTGTGCGGGCAGCGCACCCCCAACGGCCGCCCGATTAGGAGGGTCACGGTCTCGACTTCCTCCTGCAGTGAAAGCAAGTTCGCGTTGCCGCTGGCGGCGGTCGTGTCGGTCGACACGGTGCACTCGGTCGCGAAGCGGTGCCGGTAGCGCTGGCCGCCGGCTTTGGGGCCGGTGCCGGAGAGGCCCTTCGCTGCCGAACGGCGACGACGGCACCGAACATGCTGCGGTCGACGTAGCTGTTGTCAACCCGAAGGACACGATCATTGAGGCCTACCTCGGGCCCAACCGCACTATGCTTTTGGACGATGTTCACCAGGCCGGGTCCATTTCCTGATTGAGTTCGGCGAGCGTGCAGACAGGACTTGGCTCGTCACTGAGCGGTGGGGAACATTAGGCTGCGGCCGGTCACGGCGATCTCGTAGAGCACCGCATCGAGCCGGTCGGCCGGCCAGCGCACGACATGCAGGATCGACCGAAACGCCTCAGCGGTGAGGCTACCGCTGTGATCTCCCAGGCCCGCGGCGGAAGGAACGCGCTCGGCATCCGCCGGCAGCGCGCAGCGATAGGGGAGACGGGCGTCGTGTTCGAGCTGCGCCGTGCACCCCAGCGCTTCTTTCGCCGCATCCATCGCCGGCCTCACGTCGGCGGCGATCAGCGTGAGCTACCCTTTTGGTTGGGGGTCATTGGCGTCGTGCCGCAAGCTCTAGCGTTACCAGGCGGGCGACGGTGATGGCGAGAAAGAATTGTCCGAGGACCGACTCCAAATTCGCCAGGCTGCGCGCGAATGGATCGACCGCGACGATGTCCCCGTAACCCGTCGTGGTCAGCGTGGTGAGGCTGAAATAGAGCATCGTCGCAATTTCCTCAGGGCCGCCCACGGGGCGAGGAGATTGACGAAGGCGCCCTGGCTGAGTTCCCAAATCAGGCCAAAGACCGACACAAAGATCATCGCGACGGTAAGATAGAGTACGACCGCACCTTGGAGACGATGAGACGTAATACGGCCCGGAGCATAGACCGCGTGCGCCACTACCCAAGCCAAAGCGAAGAAGGCGAGAATGTCGCCGCCGCGGCGGAGCGTGGTGAGTGACACCGCCGACCACTCAGTACTCGGTAGTAAGCTTGCCGCGACAGCCGCGAGCCCCAGCAGGAGGAGGGCAATGGCGCCCCATCGCTGCGACAGCATAATCAGGATCACGAGGACCGCCAGCAGTAGCGTGCCGGTTAGCGCCCGGGCTAGCGGCAGGCCCTTCGCTGCCAGCGGCGCGCCGAGAAAGATGGTGCAGATCTGAAGGACCAGCAGGACCGTCAGACTTGGATCTCTGATCCGATCCTGCCACTTCCGGATCGAATTTCGCGCGCTATTTACGGCAAGCGAAAAATGCCGATGGTCGTGCGTGGTCATTGGCCTTTCCACGCGGTGAAGCCGCGCCGAGCCGGGGCGTCCGCGGACGCAGCGTCGAGGCTTTGTTGCTGTTGCCAAGCGCACACGCCGTCGGTCACGCGTTCGTAAAAATTGTTCGAACCACCGCCGCCTCTATGCCCCCGAGCCGCATCCGCTCCCGCACTTCGTCGCGCACACGGGCGAAGGCGAAGGTGATGCCCTGGCTCTTCAACTCTTTTATGGCGTTCAGCAGCGAGTCGCACGCGCTGGTGTCGATGAAATTCACGGAATCTGCGTCTACAAGTACATGCTTCACTGGCCGACGGCTTGCGGTGAGTGCGGCCTTCAGCCCCTCCTCGAAGTGGCCCATACTCGCGAAAAATGAGTCTCCGCCGGCGCGCCAAATCAGCAGCCCGCGGAAGACGAGGGCCTCGCGGTGTCGATGGACGTCCCGATAGGCCTCGGTGCCTGGCAGCTGCCCGAGCACTGCGCCTTGCGGGTGGCTGGTTCGATAGACCAGCAGCAGCAGAGATAACGCCACGCCGAGGACGATGCCTTGCAGGACGCCCAGCGTCAGCTCAGCGGCTATGACGATCGCCGCGATGGCGAACTCCCAACGACCGCGGGCGAGCAGGTCACGCAAGTAGCCGGGCTTGGAGAGGTGCAGCATCGCCGCGATGACGATGGCCGCGAGCGCCGGGTGCGGCACGCTCCGGAACAGCGGCGTCAACCAGACTAGCGTGAAAAAGCAGAAGACAGCGGCGAGGACATTGGTGAGCTGGGTACGGGCGCTGGCAGCCAGCGCCACGGAGGTTTTGGATAAACTGCCGACGACGAGGAAACCGCCAAAAAGACCGCTTAGAATGTTGGCGGGCCCGTGCGCGACAAGCTCCTGATTGGGATCAATTTCGCCGCCGCCCTGCATTGCTGCGGCCTTTGCTCCGCCGAGCGCCTCGGCATAGCCGACCAGCACGATGGCGAGCGCAGCAGGCGCGAGCTCCCTCAATGTCGCCGGGTCCAAGTCAGGCAGCGCGATGCGGGGCAGGCCGGACGGGAGGCCGCCGACCACGCTTACACCCGCGGCCTCAGCATCGAAAAGGCCAACGAGGACCGTCGGCGCGATTGCGACCACCAAGGCTGCGGGCAGGCGAGGCGCAAAGCGTCGCATGGATTAGCATCGCGACGAGGCTGAGCAAACCAGTCAGCGCTGAGGCCGGCAAGGCTTCCGTGATATGCCGCAACACAAACCAAAGTTTGGCGAAGAAGCTGCCAGAGGTGCCCTCGATGCCCAACAGATGCGGCATCTGGCCGATGATCGTGACGCCTATGAGGCCTTCGATGAAACCTCGCATCACCGGCGCCGGTATGAAGGCCGCCACCCATCCCATGCGCAACGCGCCGAAAAGCAGGAAAAAGGCGCCTATCAAGATCGCGAGGGTCGAGGTGAGCGCATTGAAGCTCGCAGTTCCCTGCACCGCTATCGCGCCGATGGTCAATGCTGAGATCAGACCTGTCGCGGTGTCAGGACCGACGACCAGCACGCGTGACGTGCCAAGCAGAGCATAGGCGATCAGCGGCGGGACAATTGTGTAGAGTCCCATGATCGGCGGCACGCCGACGATGCCGGCATAAGCCATGCCTTCCGGCACCATGACCGCCCAGACCGCAAGGCCCGCGAGGACGTCCGGCAATAACCATGCACGTCTATAGCCGCGAAGCCAGCCGAGGACAGGCAACAGCCGCTTGATCGGATGCTGCCATGCGCTGGCGGGTTTTCGCCTGTCGTCGAGGGCAACTGGGGCGCGCTGATGGCTGGACACGGTGACGGGCGCCCTCGGCCCGCAACGGCTCAGAAGACCTCGGGGATAACCCTGAATGGGTAATCGGGCTCCTTGTAGTCGCCGCGATGCTGTCTTTTCGGCAGCTCGACTTTCGCGCGCGGCAGCTCCTCGTAGGGGATCTTACTCAGAATATGAGTCAAGACGTTCAGCCGAGCTCGCCGCTTGTTCTCGGAGTGGACGACATACCATGGCGCCCATGAAGTATCGGTCGCGAGAAACATCTCGTCGCGCGCCTGCGAGTAGTCGAACCACCGCGAATAGGATTTGAGATCCATGTCGGACAGCTTCCAGATCTTGCGTCCGTCATCGATGCGTGCTTCCAGCCGTCTCGTCTGCTCCTCGGGGCTGACCTCCAGCCAATATTTTAGGAGAATGATACCGTCCTCCACGATGGCTTTCTCGACTCCGGGGATCATCTGCAGGAAGCGCTTGGCCTCCTCCTCGGTGCAGAACCCTATCACGCGCTCGACGCCGGCGCGGTTGTACCAGCTGCGGTCGAAGACCATGACCTCGCCGGCGGCGGGCAGATGCGGAATGTAGCGCTGGGCGTACATTTGAGACTTCTCTCGCTCTGTCGGCGCGGGAAGCGCGACCACCCGGAAGATGCGCGGGCTCACCCGATCGGTCATCGCTTTGATCGTCCCGCCCTTGCCGGCACCATCGCGTCCTTCAAAGACGATGCAGACTTTCAGGCCTTTATGCACCACCCATTGCTGGAGCCTGACGAACTCAACGTGCAACCGCGCGAGTTCCCGCTCGTATTCCTTCCGCTTCAGCTTGCCGTTGGCTTCCGGCTCGTCGTTCTTGGCCTTTGTCATTGGTTTCCCCATCCGTATCGGCCTTCATATTTGGCTATTCCCGAAGCAGTGCCCTAAATGTGTCTCACTTCCAGATGAGAAGGAAGCCGATACCGCCTGGCATGCCCCCCTGGGTACTCGAGCACTTCAGCCTTGAGGTGGAAGCCGAGCGGCCTGAGGTGAGCGCGCCGGGATTCGTATGCACATCCAGACGGCCTGCTGCTGTTTGGGATCAGCACGGCCGACATCTTCACGATAACGCATGCCGACTGAGTGCTCACGATCCGCGCTCATTGAGCGAAGATTTGCTGTTCCCGCGGGCTGATGGCGCTACCGCAGGCCGATTAGCGCTTAAAAAAACTAACAGGTTCGGCGGAAGCGCTAAGATAATTCTGGACTGATTATGTCCGGTGATGGCGGCATGTCGGTTGATTGTGTCTCGGGTCTCTCGAAGGGGAATTCGCTCGCTGCCGGGAGCGGCACGTCGATCCGGCGCGATCGACACCGCCGCGATCCGCTCGGCTTGTGGCGAGCTGCGACCGCGCTGCCGGTCGCCGCATGCAATTACGCGCCGACAATGGATCTATTCGGCTCTTACTTCCCCGCCTGGATGCTGTGCGCGGCAGTCGGCATCGTCGCCGCCATCATCATCCGGCAGATCCTCGCGGTGGCCGGCATCAACGACTACGTCGTCGTCCCCCTGCTGACCTATGCCGCTCTCGCGGTCTCGGCCACATTGCTCGCCTGGTTAGTCTGGTTCGGTCACTGAGCGATGTTGGCCGTTCGCAAGGCGGTCGGTGTCTTGGTCAGCCTCATCGCGCTGGCCGGCGTTCTGGTGACCGGGGTGCTCGCAACGCGCCGGATCGATGAGCGGCCGCGCACCGACGACGCCTATTTGCAGGCCGATCTTGTTCACCTGGCGCCGGACGTCAGCGGCCGGATCATCGAGCTCGACGTGCGAGACAACCAGGCAGTACGCAAGGGTGAGGTGTTGTTCCGGATCGACCCGGAACCTTACCGAATGCGCGTGGACCAGGCTCGCGCCGCAGTGCAGGGACTTGAGGCCAAGCTTTCCCTAACCGCCGACCAGGTCGCGTCGCAGACCTCCAAGGCGGATGCCGCCGCTCGCGGCATCGGCAGCGCCGAGGCGCAGCGCTCTCTCGCTTCGAGCACACTGGCACGGATCGAGCCGCTGCTCGGGCGCGGCTTCGTCACCGCACAGCAGGTCGATCAGGCGCGCACAGCGCAGCGCACCGCACAGATCGCACTGCAGCAGGCGCAGCTGCAGGCGGACGAGGCGCGCCAGGCCATCACCAATACCCAGCCCACCGAAGCGGAGCTGGAGGGCGCGCGCGCGACGCTCGCTCTGGCGGAGCGCGACCTGAACAAGACGGTCGTGCGCGCGCCTTGCGACGGCCGGATCACCGCGCTCGACATCGCGGCCGGTGAGTTCGCCGTTATCGGCCACCCGCTGTTCACGATCATTGACACCGAGCAGTGGTATGCGATCGGCAATTTCCGCGAGACGGACCTCGCGGGAATGGAGCCGGGACAGCGTGCGACGGTCTACGTCATGGTCCAGCCGAGTCGCGCGCTGCGCGGCAAGATCGACAGCCTTGGCTGGGGTGTTGCGTCGGATGTCAGCGCCACGATTGGCGGCCTCCCTCACGTCGAGCGCACCCTCAACTGGGTACGGATCGCGGCCCGCTTCCCGGTGCGCGTCCTGCTCGACGCCCCACCCGACGACCTGATGCGCTATGGCGCTACGGCGGTAATCGTGATCGATAAATGAAGGCGCATACCGCGCATCGCGGCCCTCCGCCGGATGTGGACGAAGGCGACGCGCGCGACCTGGCCGCATTGCTGCGCCGCGAGCTGCGCCCGACCCCCGGCCGGCTCGGCGACTCGGTGCGCATCGTCGTCGTGGTACTCGCGGTAGTGGCCATCTTGGAGACGTTCCGCATCCCCGAGATCGCCGTCTCGGCCTACATTGTTCTGTTCCTGTCGGGTCGCGAGGCGGTCACCACCATACGGACGTCGCTGGCCGCAGGCATTGCTGTCGTGTTGGCGATTTTCGTAACAATCGCGGTTTTCATGCTCAGCCTGTCGGAGCCAGCGATCCGTATTCCACTAATGGTGGTAATGACCTTTGCCGCCATGTTTCTCGCGCGGACCGCGACGCTGGGACCTGTGTTTTTCGTCGCCGGTTTCGTCATCGCTTACGTGCTGACCTTGGGCGACGAGGTTCTCGGCCTCGCGCTGCAACCCGCGACCATCAGCAACGCGGCGCAGTTCGAGTTGCCGGAGATCTTTTTCGTCCCGCCGACGGAGGCGTTAGTCCGCTTCATGCTATGGTTTTGCCTCGCCGTCGTAGTGCCCGTGGCGCTGCTGATCGCCGCCAATCTGCTGACGGGGCGAGACCCTGCGCGCCTTCTTCAACGCGCGTTGGCCGAGCGGCTGGCGACAGCGGCAGCTTTCTGCGCGGGCGAGAGCCGAGCGGAACGCCGGCTCCAAGCCCAGGCCTTCGAAGGCACGGCGCAGCTGCGCAAATTGCACGATCTCTCGGGTGGTAAGCGCCGCCTGGCCTGGGGCACCTCGCTGATCGATCATATCGGTCGGCTTGGCCTGCTGCTGCTCGCCTGGCTGCGGGTCGAGGGAAATGATCGCAATCCGCTGGTCCCGGCGGCAGACGCCTGCCGCGAAGCCGAGCGCGCAATCGAAGACGGAGAAGCCCCGAGCATCGAACCGGTCGCGATCACCGCGACCGGCCCCGCCCGACCGTTGGCAGACGCAATCACCCACACACTGAGAGCGATCTACGAGACGCTGGCGACAACACCGGGGAGGGCTGCCCCAAAAGAGAGCGCCGCCGCCGAATCGCCGCGGCGGCTGCTGACGGCTGATGCTTTCACCAACCCGGAGTACGTTCGGTTTGCCCTCAAGGTCACCCTGGCGGTGATGACCTGCTATTTCGTCATGAGCATGACCAATTGGCCGGGCATCCACACCTGTGTCATTACCGCCTTTTTCGTCGCCCTGGGGACCGTCGGCGACACGCTGCACAAAGCGACA
>Ga0126371_10000065_pt1 | contig 71361 bp, 69 predicted proteins | sample PanSoiMetaPlot_4_FD_110145 | JGI IMG/M metagenome (GOLD analysis project Ga0126371, IMG submission 110145) | Tropical forest soil microbial communities from Panama - MetaG Plot_4 | ecosystem: Environmental > Terrestrial > Soil > Tropical forest > Bulk soil | place: Panama | collected 2016-02-17
AATGTTGGTTGATCAAGGTGTTAGACACCCGCCCGTACGCCCGGGCTACGCCGTCGGACGAGGCGGGGCTGACATAACATAGATGGCGGGCCATGGCCACCCTCGTTCGAACGGCGGTTCACAGCATCGCCAGACCACCGTTGACGTGTAGCGTGTGGCCGGTGACGTACCGCGATTCCTCGCTGGCGAGAAATAGGACACAGGCCGCCACCTCGTCCGGCGTGCCTTGCCGGCCCATCGGAATGGCGGTTTCGAGTTTCGCCTTCTGCTCGGCCGATAGCACCTCAGTCATCGCTGTCGCGATAAATCCGGGCGCAACGCAATTGACCGTGATGCCGCGAGACGCGACTTCGGCGGCGAGGGCTTTGGTCATGCCGATCATGCCGGCTTTCGCCGCGGCGTAATTCGCCTGGCCGGGATTGCCGGTGCTACCGACGACCGAGCCGATGCCGATAATGCGGCCCCAGCGCCGTTTCATCATGCCGCGCAGCGCTGCGCGCGCGAGCCGGAAGCCGGCAGTGAGATCAACCTCGATCACCTTGGCCCAATCTTCGTCCTTCATCCGCATCGCCAGCCCATCTTTCGTCAGGCCGGCGTTATTGACCAGAATGTCGAGTTGGCCGAATCGTTCATCGGCGGCTTTGATCAACGTCTCAGCCGCAGTCGGATCGCCGAGATCGGCGGCAGCGATTTCGGCGCGGTCGCCCAGCGCGTCCTTGAGCGCGGTCAATTTGTCGACCTTGGTGCCAGCCAGCAGCACCTTGGCGCCGGCGCCGTGCAAGGCGCGAGCGATCGCACCGCCGATCCCTCCCGATGCGCCGGTGACCAGCGCTGCTTTGCCGTTCAAATCGAGCATGGAGTCCTTTGGCTGCTCACAGCGTCTTGAGAAAGGCCTCGATCTCGGCCGGCGTGCCGAGCGACTGGCCAGTCATTTCGCGGTCGATCCGCTTGGCGAGGCCGCTCAGCACGCGGCCCGAGCCGACTTCGACCAGCGCGCTGACGCCCTGGCTCTTCATGTAAAGCACGCATTCACGCCAGCGCACCAGGCCGGTGACCTGCTGCACCAGCAGCGCTTTGATCTCGGCCGGATCGCGTACCGCCGTGGCAGTCACATTGGCGACCACGGGCACCACGGGCTCGACGAATGTAACCGCCGCCAGCGCCTCTTCCATCTCGCGCGCCGCCGGCTCCATCAACGCGCAGTGGAACGGTGCGCTCACCGGCAGCATGATGGCGCGCTTGGCGCCGCGGGTTGCGGCATGCACGACTGCGCGCTCGACCGCCGTCCGGTGGCCACTGACCACGACCTGGCCGGCGCCGTTGTCATTCGCCGCTTCGAGCACTTCACCTTGCGCCGCCTCGTTGGCGACGGCCCGCGCCGCGTCAAGCTCGAGCCCGAGCAGTGCCGCCATCGCGCCCAGACCCACCGGCACAGCGCGCTGCATCGCGCGGCCACGCCGCTTCAACAGCCGCGCGGCATCGGCGATCGAAACCGCGTGCGCCGCCGCATGTGCTGAGTACTCGCCGAGCGAATGACCGGCGACGAACGCGGCGTGGCGCTTCAGGTCGAGCCCGCCGTCCTTTTCCATCACGCGCATCGCCGCCAGGCTCACTGCCATCAGCGCAGGCTGGGCGTTCTCGGTAAGTACCAGCTCGTTCTCGGGCCCTTCGAACATCAGGCGCGACAGATTCTGCTTCAATGCCTCGTCGACTTCGCCGAACACGTCGCGCGCCGTGGCGAACGCGGCGTGCAGCTCGCGGCCCATGCCGACCGCTTGCGAACCCTGACCTGGAAAGACGAATGCGCGACTCATGCTCGACTCAACTCAAAATCGGACCGGCGTCATCGCCGTGTATGGTTGGCAGCGCAACTGCCAGTCGGCGATCTGCGTGCCATCCTCGGCTGGCTCGACGTCCTTTTTCTGCACGTCGTAGCCCGGCACAGTGCAGATCTGGCTCGCTTTCCACGCGAGCAGGTCCCGCGCAGCGGCATTGTCGACCGCCTTGTTGGTTGCGGTCGAAACACCGATCACGTCGCGCGCTGGATCGCGGCCGACCGGCACGCAGCCAGCGACGAGCGCCGCCAGGGCCACGACAAGCCACGTCTGCATGATTCCTCCCGGCGCACCGGATACACCCACGCCGAAGGCCTGTAAAGCGGCTGCAACGCACGCGGAGCGGGCGGCGGGTGGCGCGAAACGCGGCGCTTCCGCGGTTCACCGCCTTGCTATACTCGCCGCCAGCCAGCGACCGCCACCATGACCGACCGCTACGTCATCGAAGATCGCGCCAAGAACACGTTTTCGCTGTCGCGTGAGGCATTGGTCTCGCCGACCGTGCTCGAGAAAGAGCACCGCGCGATCTTCGACACCTGCTGGATCTATGTCGGTCACGCCTCGGAGATCGCTAAGCCCGGCGATTTTCGTACGCGGAACGTTGCGGGACGGCCGGTGATCTTCTGCCGCGACAAGGCCGGCGTGTTTCACGCGCTGTTGAATTCCTGCCGCCACCGCGGCGCGACGGTCTGCCGCGAGCGCGAGGGCAATGCGCGCCAATTCATGTGCCTGTATCACGGCTGGACCTACGAGACCGACGGCGCGCTCAAGGCGGTGCCGGGTCCCGAGGCCTATGGCGCGGCGTTCGACAAACGGAAATTCGGGTTGGTCGCTGTGCCACGGCTTGAGCAGTACCGCGATTTCTATTTCGCCTGCTTCGATGACGCGGCGCCGCCGCTCGTGGATTATCTCGCCGGCGCCAAGGAGTATATCGACCTGGTCGTCGATCAGTCGCCGTCCGGGCGGATGGAGATCATCGCCGGCGTCCAGGAATACGACGTCAAGGCGAACTGGAAGCTGCTGGTCGAGAACAGCGTGGACGACTATCACCTGCCGACGGTGCACACGACCTGGCTCAACTACATGAAGAACGCCGGCGTCAACGTGCGGCCACCGAAAGAGGAAGGCCTGTTGCTGCCGTCCAAGGGCTGGGGCAAGGACCTCGGCAACGGCCATCTCACGACCGACAACGTCAACTTCCGTGGCCGGCCGGTGGCGCGCTGGATTTCGATCTACGGCGAGGACGCGAAAGCCGACATCGAGGCGATCCGCCGCGAGTTAGTGGCGCGTCTGGGCGAGGAACGCGCGGCGCGCATCGCCGACACTAATCGCAACCTGATCGTCTTTCCCAATCTGGCGCTCAATGACGGTTCGTCGGTGACCGTGCGCACGTTCTTCCCAACCGCGCCCGATCGTATGCGCGTCATGGCCTGGTGCCTCGGTCCGGCCGAGGAGACGCCGTCGCAGCGCGCGCGACGGCTGGACGCGTTTCTTACCTTCTATGGCCCGGGCGGTTTCGCCACGCCCGACGACGTCGCCGCACTCGAAGCGGTGCAGCAGGGGCTGGCGGCATGGCGCGAAGTTGGCTGGTCCGACATGTCGCGCGGCATGGCCAAGGCGGCGGACGCGCAGCTCAACACCGACGAAGGCCACATGCGGGTGTTCTGGCGACGGTGGAGCGCGTTGATGGACCACGCTGGATGAGCGATCGGCGCAACACCGCGAGCGCGACGCGCCAAGAGGTCGAAGAGTTCCTCTATCGCGAGGCGGCATTGCTCGACGCTTGGCAGCTCGACGAATGGCTCGCGCTGACCACCGCGGATTGCGGCTATTACGTGCCACCCAACGACAAGCCAGACGCTGATCACAGGTCGACGCTGTTCACCATTGCCGACGACCACGCGCGGCTGATTGAGCGCGTCAAACGCCTCAAGGATCCGAGCGCGCACGCCGAATATCCGCCATCGCGCACGCGCCGGTTGATCTCGAACGTGCACATTACCGGCCATGACGGCAACACCATCGAGGCCGCGGCCAATTTCGTGGTTTATCGCTTCCGCCGCGGCGGCGACCGGCGCGAGTATGTCGGACACTACCGCTTCAAGCTGCGGCGCGAGAACGGCGCTCTCAAGCTCGCCGAACGCTGGGCGATCCTCGATGGCGAAGAGCTTGGCGCGCTGGGCGCGGTGAGTTTCATTCTCTAGCGCTCCGCGTCATTAAGTCCCTGCACCATCAACGGTTTTGCCGCTTGCACCGCCGCGATCTTGCTGTATATTCCGCGGCCTCCTTGCCGGCTTTGCCGGCTAGGCCCGGGCGGCTGATGCTCGATCCTCGACCAGCGCCGGGCCGTTAACAGCCATAGGGAGCTTGGATGCCGTTTTACGAAAACGTCTTTATTGCGCGTCAGGACGTCTCGTCCACTCAGGTCGAGACGCTAACCGATACGCTCGCCAACCTCGTCACTGAGCACGGCGGCAAGGTCACCAAGCGCGAATATTGGGGCCTGCGCAACCTCTCCTACCGCATCAAGAAGAACCGCAAGGGCCATTACGTCCTGCTCAACCTCGACGCGCCGCCAGCCGCCGTGAACGAGCTTGAGCGCAACATGCGCATCAACGAGGACGTGCTGCGCTACCTCACCGTGCGCGTCGAAGCGCTCGAGGAAGGTCCGTCGGCGATGATGCAGGCGCGGTCGCGCGGCGAAGAGCGCGAACGCGAGCGCAGCCGCCGGTTCGACCGCGAAGGCCGTGACGGCATGCCAGCTGAAAGCGAAGGAGGCGAAGCATGAGCGACGACACTCGCGGCGGCGAACGCTCCGAACGCGGCGGCGGCCGTCAGCAGGCACGCCGGCCGTTCTTCCGCCGGCGCAAATCGTGCCCATTCTCCGGACCGCACGCGCCGAAGATCGATTACAAGGACGTCAAGCTGCTGCAACGCTTCGTTTCGGAGCGCGGCAAGATCGTGCCGTCACGCATCAGCGCCGTGTCGACCTTGAAGCAGCGCGAGCTCGCGCAGGCGATCAAGCGGGCCCGGTTCCTCGGGCTCCTGCCCTACAGCCTGCGTTGACGGAGGCGAGACCATGATGGAAATCATCCTGCTCGAGCGGGTCGAGAAGCTCGGCCAGATGGGCCAAGTGGTGAAAGTGCGGCCTGGCTTCGCGCGCAACTATCTGTTGCCGCAGAAGAAGGCACTGCGCGCCACCAAGGAAAATCTCGCGATCTTTGAAAAGCAACGGGCGCAGCTCGAAGCCGCGAACCTGGCGCGGCGCGGCGACGCAGAACAGGTGGCACAGAAGCTCAACGGCATCTCGGTGGTGGTCATCCGCCAAGCCGGCGAAAGCGGTCAGCTCTACGGTTCGGTGACGGCGCGCGACATCGCCCAGGCGGTGACCGAGGCTGGCTTCACCATCGCCAAGGGCCAAGTCACGCTCGACAAGGCGATCAAGACGCTCGGCCTTTATCCGATGCGTGTCCGGCTGCATCCCGAGGTCGCGGTTCAGGTGACGGTCAACGTCGCGCAGTCGGCTGAAGAAGCCGAGATGCAGGCCAAGGGCATTGACATCACCAAACGGGCCCAGGAAACGCGCGAAGGCGACCAAGCCGCCGCGGAGCCGGCGGCCGAGGCCGAGGCCAAGCCGAAGAAGGCGAAAGCCAAGGCTAAGGCCGACGACGAGGACAAAGCAGAGGCAGAGGTTAAGCCCGCCAAAGCCGCCAAAGCGTCAAAAGCCGACAAGGCCGAAAAGACCGAGAAGGCCGAAAAAGCCGACAAGCCGAAACGCGAGAAGAAAAAGAGCGCCAAGGAATAGGCTCGCGAGCGCCGGCCGCATCGAGCGGCGGCACCGGAGGCGCACCGATGCGAAGCGTGACATTGCCCGGCGGCGAGCGGGTTCCCGCGCTCGGCCTCGGCACGTGGACGATGGGCGAGCGCGGCGGGCATGAGCCTGACTCCGTCGTCGCCCTCAAACGCGGCATCGATCTCGGCATGACCCTCATCGACACCGCCGAAATGTATGGCGACGGCGGTGCCGAGGAACTGGTCGGTCAGGCGATCGCCGGACAACGCGACCAGGTTTTCATCGTCAGCAAGGTCTTGCCGTCGAACGCCTCGCGGACCGGCGTTGCGGCCGCGTGCGATCGCAGCCTGAAGCGGCTCGGTACGGACCGCATCGATCTCTATCTGCTGCATTGGCACGGTAGCGTGCCGTTGCGCGAGACCGTTGCCGGCTTCACCGACCTGCAGCGCACCGGTAAGATTCGCTATTGGGGCGTGTCCAACCTCGACCTCGACGAGATGAATGCACTGTGGGCTGTATCCGCCGGCGACGGCTGTGCCGCCAACCAGCTGCTCTATAACCTCGGCCGCCGCGGCATCGAGTGGGACCTAAGGCCGGCGCTGAGCGCACGCGGCGTTCCGATCATGGCCTATTCGCCTCTCGAACAGGGCCGGCTGCTCGGCAACGCGGCGCTCAAGCAGGTTGCAGCCGCGCGCGGCGCCACGCCGGCGCAAGTGGCGCTCGCCTGGTTATTGCAGCAGGTCGGCGTCATCGTCATTCCGAAAGCGGCGAACCTTGCCCACGTCGCCGACAACCGCGCCGCCGCTGACATTGTGCTAACGCCGATGGAACTCGCGGCGCTCGAGCGCGTTTTTCCGCCACCGCGCCGGAAAATGCCACTGGCCATGCTCTAAACGGACTTGTATCCGGACCACGGATTGCATGAAAATCCCCGAAACCGGCAAAAAACACCGGGGATGGCATGACAGTCGGGCTGTTGCTGCGTCACCTCGTTCATCGAGGCACCCTTCGGGTCATCGACGCGACCGGTAAAACGCGCGTGTATTCAGGCGCGCCCGGCCCGACAATCACCATCCGCCTGCACGATCGCGCGATCGAGCGGCAGCTGCTGTACAACCCGCGTTTGATGCTGGGCGAAGCCTATATGGATAGCCGCCTCACGGTCGAGGACGGCGCCGGCCTTTACGATCTGCTCGATTTCCTCGGCACCAACATCAACCTGGCGCCGAAAACCCTGCTCACGCCACTCTATAACGGTCTTGGTCGTGCGTTTCGCGGTCTCCAGCAATGGAACCCGGTCGGCCGTGCCCGCCGCAATGTCGCCCACCATTACGACCTGTCCGACGCGCTCTACGACATCTTCCTCGACCGCGATCGGCAATATTCCTGCGCCTATTTCACGGCGCCCGACCAGACGATCGAACAGGCACAAGCCAACAAGAAACGCCATATCGCCGCCAAGCTGATGCTCAAGCCCGGCCAGCGCGTGCTCGACATCGGCAGCGGCTGGGGCGGACTGGCGCTCTACCTGGCGAAGGAATGCGATGTCGACGTCACCGGCTTGACGCTGTCGGTCGAGCAGCACCGGGTCGCCGAACGCCGCGCCGCCGCGGCCGGATTGGCGTCGCGCGTGCGCTTCAAGCTGCTGGATTACCGCCAGGAGCGCGCCCAATACGACCGCATCGTATCGGTTGGCATGTTCGAGCATGTCGGCGTGCCGCAATATCCGACATTCTTCAATCGTGTGAAGTCGCTGCTCACCGAGGACGGGGTTGCCCTGCTCCACGCGATCGGCCGTTCAGACGGCGCCGGCAGCACCAATCCCTGGATCCGCAAGTACATTTTCCCGGGCGGCTATTCGCCCGCTCTGTCCGAGGTCCTGCCGGTGGTCGAGCGCATCGGCCTTTGGGTCACCGACATCGAGATCCTGCGGCTCCACTATGCCGAGACCTTGCGCGCGTGGCGCACCCGGTTCATGGCGGAGCGCGACCGCATCAAGACGCTTTACGACGAGCGCTTCTGCCGGATGTGGGAGTTCTATCTCGCCGGCTCCGAGATCGCATTCCGCTATCAGGGCCACATGGTGTGGCAGATGCAGATGGCGCGGCGCGTCGATACCGTGCCGCTGACGCGCGACTATATGTTCGACTGGGAGCGCAGCCATAAGGCGCCGGCCGCCGCCGAAGCTGGACGCGCCGCCTAAGAAAATTCCGCAGACCGCCGAGTCGCGGGAAGTTCACACCCGTCATTCATCTGACTCACAGGCGACACACGTCGTTTCGTGAATGCCGGCCCGTCGGCAGAGTGCTACAGTTCTGTCATGGAAAACGCATTGTCGAAAGTGACGCCGCTGCACGACGGCGATGCGGGTTACCGTGTGCCGCCGCAGAACCTCCCGGCCGAACAGGCCCTGCTCGGCGCGATCCTCCAGAACAATAACGTTTACAACAAGGTCGCCGACTTCCTCCGGGCCGAGCATTTCGTTGAGGCGGTGCATGGCCGGATCTTTGCCGCAATCACGCGGCTGATCGAACGCGGTCAGCTTGCCAATGCCGTAACGCTCAAGAACCAGTTCGACCAGGATGCCGCCCTCGCCGAGCGCGGCGGCGCGAAATACGTGGCCGAATTGCAATCGAAGGTCGTCACGATCCTCAATGCCGCCGATTACGGCCGGACCATCCATGATCTTTATCTCCGCCGACAGCTCATCGATGTCGGCACCGACGTGGTCAACGAGGCCTATGCTCAAGACCTCGAACTGACCGCGCCGCAACAGATCGAGGCCGCCGAGCAGCGGCTGTTCAATCTGGCGACCGTCGGCCAGACCGAGGGCGGATTCCAGCCATTTACGGCCGCCATGACCGATGCCGTGCGCATGGCCGAAGCCGCCTTCAAGCGCAGCGGCAAGACCACTGGCGTCGCCACCGGCTTTACCGATCTCGACAAGCTGCTCGGCGGCCTGCATCCGTCCGACCTGATCGTCCTGGCCGGCCGGCCATCGATGGGCAAGACCGCGCTCGCCACCAATATTGGCTTCAATGCCGCGCGCGCCTTCCGGCCCAAGGCCGACGAGCCGACCAAGGCCGAGGACGGCGCCGTCGCCGGGTTCTTCTCGCTCGAAATGTCATCCGAGCAGCTCGCCACCCGTATCCTGGCCGAGGAATCCGGCGTGCCGTCGCACGAAATCCGCCAGGGCAAGGTGTCGAACGAGGATTTCGACAAGTTCGTTCAGGCCAGTCAGCGGCTGGCCTCGGTGCCGTTCTTCGTCGATGACACGCCGGCGATCACCATCGCCGGTCTGCGCACGCGCGCCCGTCGCCTGAAGCGGACGCATAATCTCGGGCTTATCATTGTCGACTATCTCCAGCTTATTCGCGGCGCTAGTGAAGGCGGCGGCTTCGAGAACCGGGTGCAGGAGATTTCCGAGATCACCCGCGGTCTCAAGGCCCTGGCCAAGGAGCTCAACGTGCCGGTGTTGGCCTTGTCGCAGCTATCGCGCGCGGTCGAGCAGCGCGAGGACAAACGGCCGATGCTCTCCGACCTGCGTGAATCGGGCTCGATCGAGCAGGATGCCGACGTGGTGATGTTTGTCTTCCGCGAGGAATATTATCTGATGCGCACGCCGCCGACGCAGCGGCCTGAGGAAAGCCAGGAAAAATTCAACGACCGCATCGAAAAGCACCGGCAGCGTTGCGAGGAGGTCTATGGTCTCGCTGAGATCCATGTCGCCAAGCAGCGCCACGGCCCGATCGGCAAGGTGACACTGCGCTTCGACGGCAACACCACGAAATTCGACAACTACGTCAGCGGCGACCGCCTGCCCGATGCCTTCTGACCGCAAGGTCGCGACCGACCGGGCGAACGCCATCCTCGAAATCGATTTGCGCGCCGTCGCGGCGAACTGGCGGCGGCTGAGACGCGAGTTGGCGCCGCGCACGCGCATGGCCGCGGTAATCAAGGCCGACGCATATGGCCTCGGCGCTGCCGAAGTCGGTCCGGTACTGGCGCGCGCCGGTTGCGATCTTTTTTTTGTCGCCTCGCTCGACGAAGGCGCCGCACTACGCAAGACCTTGCCCAAGGCGCGGATCGCCATTCTCGACGGCGTGCTAGCCAAGAGCGAGGGGGAATTCGCCCGCCGCCAACTCGTTCCGGTGCTCAACGATCTCGGCCAAGTCGCGCGCTGGAGCAAGGCCTATCCGGGTAAGCCGGCGATCCTCCATCTCGACACTGGCATGGAGCGGCTCGGCCTGTCGCGCCGCGAGCTGGGTCGGTTGACAGCGGACCCCGCGCTGCTCGCGCGCCTCGACCTCATGGCGATCATGAGTCACCTCGCCTGCGCCGATGAGCCGGAGCACCCGAAGAACCCCGAACAACTCGCGCGCTTCCATGCCGCGCTCGCGCGCCTGCCCAAGGCGCCCGCGTCGCTTGCCTCGTCGTCGGCGATCTTCCTCGGACCCGCCTACCACTTCCAGATCGTGCGCCCGGGCGCGGCACTGTTCGGCATCAATCCCCTGCCCGGCAAAACCAATCCGATGCGCGCGGCTGTGATTCTCAAGGCCCGCATTCTCCAGGTCCGTGACGTTGACGCAGGAGAGACCGTTGGATATGGTGCGACGCACCGCATGGAGCGGCCGAGTCGCATTGCGACTGTTGCCGTCGGTTACGCCGACGGTTGGCTCCGCTCCGCCAGTGATCGCGGCAGCGCGGCGATCGCCGGTCGAAGGGTTCCCCTCGTTGGACGCATCTCGATGGATTTGCTGACGCTCGACGTGACGGGGATCGAGGCGGATCTGGCGAAGCCCGGCGCCTATGTAGATTTAGTCGACGACAGCTATGGCATCGATGACGCGGCGGCGGCCGCGCGTACGATCGGCTATGAGATGCTGACGCTGCTCGGCCGGCGCTATGCCCGGGTCTATCGCGGAGCGCGCTGAATGGCGTTCGTCGCGCGGGTGGGCCGCGTCGTCCTGGCGTTCCTGTCGGCCACCGGCCGGTTGGCGCTGTTTACGCTTAACGCGGTCAGCCACTGCTTTCGGCCGCCGATCTACGTCAACCTGATCCTCCGGCAATTCGTCGATATCGGCTATTACTCGCTGCCGGTCGTCGGTCTTACCGCGATCTTCATCGGCATGGTGCTGGCGTTGCAGTTGCACACCGGCTTCAATCGCATCACTGGCGGCGAGAGCGCCATCGCGCAAGTCGTGGTCTTGGGCATGACCCGCGAACTCGGCCCGGTGATCGCCGGCCTGATGGTCGCCGGACGCATCGGCGCCGCCATCGCGGCCGAAGTCGGCACGATGCGCGTCACCGACCAGATCGACGCGCTATCGACGCTGTCGACCAATCCGTACAAATACCTCGTCGTGCCGCGGCTGCTCGCGGGCGTGGTTGCCCTGCCGGCGCTGGTGCTGGTAGCCGATTGCATCGGCGTCTTCGGCGGCTTTCTCGTTGCGACCTATAAATTCGGCTTCAATCCGGCGGCCTATCTCCAGAATACCGCGGATTTCCTACGCACCGACGACGTGGTCTCGGGCCTGATTAAATCGGCGGTGTTCGGCTTCCTGATCTCGCTGATGGGCTGTTATACCGGCTATCATTCGAAGGGCGGCGCGCAGGGTGTGGGCGCCGCAACAACCTATGCGGTAGTGTCGGCTTCGGTGCTTATCCTGATGTTCGACTACATCCTCTCGGCGTTGCTGTTCTCGTCATGACCGGCGCGCCAAAAATTTCGGTTCGCGGCTTGCGGAAATCCTTTGGCTCCAAGGTCGTGCTCGACGGGCTCGATCTCGACGTCGGCATCGGCGAGAGCGTCGTCGTCATCGGCGGTTCAGGTACCGGCAAGTCAGTGATGGTCAAATGCATCATCGGACTGATGGAGCCCGACGCTGGCTCGATCAAGATCGACGGCCAGGAGGTTACCGGCCTCAAGCGCGGTGAGCGCGAGCGGTTGATGCGCAAATTCGGCATGCTGTTCCAGGGCGCCGCGCTGTTCGACAGCTTGCGCGTCTGGCAGAACGTTGCCTTCGGCCTCATCCAAGGCCACGGCATCGGCCGCGACGAAGCCAAGGCGACTGCGATCAAGACGCTTGGCGCCGTCGGGCTCGACCCCGAGGTTGCGGAGCTGTGGCCGGCAGAACTTTCGGGCGGCATGCAGAAACGCGTCGGCTTGGCCCGCGCCATCGCCGCCAAGCCCGAAATCATCGTCTTCGATGAGCCGACGACCGGTCTCGATCCGATCATGGGCGACGTGATCAACGATCTGATCATCAAATGCGTGCGCGATCTCGGCGCGACGGCGGTTTCGATCACGCACGACATGGCGTCGGCGCACAAGATCGCCGACCGGATCGCGATGATCTACAAAGGCAAGATCATCTGGCAGGGTTCGTCCAAGACGATCGACCAGTCTGGCAATCCCTACGTCGATCAGTTCATCCACGGCCGCGGCGAAGGTCCGATCAAGATGGAGGTGCGCGCGCTGTGACCGCCCGGAATTCCACCCAGGCCTGACCATGGCCCGCGCTGAAAGCCGCTACGTCTGCCAGAGCTGCGGCGCCGTACACCCGAAGTGGACGGGCAAGTGCGACGAATGCGGCGCCTGGAACAGCTTGGTCGAAGAAACCGTGCGCGCCAGCGCGCCCAAAGGGCTCGGCGGCGGCAAAGGCGGCCGTCCGCTGCAATTCGTCGGTCTCAACGGCGACGCGCTAGCCACCGCGCGACGCGCTTCGGCAATCGCGGAATTCGATCGCGTCTGCGGCGGCGGGCTCGTTCCCGGCTCGGCACTGCTGATCGGCGGCGATCCGGGCATCGGCAAATCGACCCTGATCCTTCAGGCGATGGCCGCCCTCGCCGCCGGCAAAAGCGGCCAGAAGCTCGAATGCGCCTATGTGTCGGGCGAGGAATCGCTCGACCAGGTGCGGCTGCGCGCGCGCCGGCTCGGCGTCGCGGACGCGCCGGTGCGGCTGGCGGCAGCGACCTCGATCCGCGACGTCGCGGCGAGCCTCGATCGCGCCGACGCGCCGCAGGTGGTAGCGATCGATTCAATCCAGACCATGTATCTCGACAACCTCGACAGCGCGCCCGGCACCGTCAGCCAGGTGCGCGCGTCGGCGCAAGAGCTGATCCGCCTCGCCAAAGCGCGCGGTTTCACGTTGCTGCTGGTCGGTCACGTGACCAAAGAAGGCATGATCGCCGGCCCGCGGGTGCTCGAGCACATGGTCGATACCGTGCTCTATTTCGAAGGCGAGCGCGGGCATCAGTTCCGCATCCTGCGCGCGGTCAAGAACCGTTACGGTCCGACCGACGAGATCGGCGTCTTCGAGATGACCGACGTGGGCCTTGCCGAAGTATCCAACCCGTCGGCGCTGTTCCTCGGCGACCGGCAGCGCGAGGTCGCCGGGTCCGCGGTGTTTGCCGGCATCGAAGGTACGCGGCCAATGCTGGTCGAGATTCAGGCGTTGGTCGCGCCATCGGCGCTCGGCACGCCGCGGCGCGCCGTGGTCGGTTGGGACGGCAATCGTCTGGCGATGGTCCTGGCCGTGCTCGAAGCGCGCTGCGGCGTCGCGATCGGCGCCAACGACATCTATCTCAACGTCGCCGGCGGCTTGCGCGTCACCGAACCTGCGGCTGATCTTGCGGTGGCGGCAGCTTTGGTCTCCGCGCTGGCGCACGAGCCCGTACCCGCCGACATGGTCGTGTTTGGCGAGATCGGTCTGTCGGGCGAGGTCCGGCCGGTGAGTCAGGCCGACGCCCGGCTCAAGGAAGCCGAGAAGCTCGGTTTCGCGACGGCGCTGATGCCGCCGCGGCGCGGCCGTGGCAAGGACCGCGCGGCGTCAGCCGGCGCCTTCAAAACGCGCGAGATCGCTCACTTGAAACATTTGCTCAACCTGTTCGAGAACGCGCCGCATAATCTTCGGCGGACCAGCGCGGGCGGAGGACGCCCGTGACCGGATTCGATATTGCCATCATCGTCTTCGTCGTCGCATCGGGACTGTTCGCCTTCGTGCGCGGCTTCATCAAGGAAGTGTTGTCGATCATCGCCTGGTTCGGCGCATCGGTGGCGGCGCTTTACGCCGTTCCATATCTGCACCCGTATGCACTCCGCTTCACGCCGAGCGACCGCCTCGCCAGCGCGGCTTCGGCCTTCGTCGCCTTCATCGTCGCGCTGATCATCTTGTCGCTGATCACCGCGGCAATCGCCAGCCGCGTCAAGGACAGCCCGGCCGGCGGCATCGACCGGACCTTCGGGTTCATTTTCGGCCTGGCGCGCGGCGCATTGCTCGCTTGCCTGATCTATGCAGCGATGCTGGTGATCATGCCGGCGCTTGAGGCATCGCCGCAATGGTGGGCGCAAGCGCGCACCCGGCCGATGCTCGCAGCTGGCCTATCGATCCTAGGCCGTGTAGCGCCCCGATCGGGGCATTCGCAAAGCACCGGCTCGGTGGAGCAGCAGCTTCAGGACGCGCTGCATGCGCTCAGCACCCCCAAGGCCGGCCCAGCGCCTCAGGGCGGCTCGCCCAATTACTCGCCACAGGATCAGCGCGACCTCGACCGGCTCTTCCAGCAGAACCAGGGCGCGCATTAAGCATAGTCATCGGCGCGTTATGGGCCGTCGCGGCGGGGTGCGACAAGCCGCTCTGGCGGTCGTGCCGCAATCCGTGTAGAAGGCTGTGGGCCTCGACGGCGCCGGCCGGCGACACCATCTAAGGCTTGCGGCCACCGGACGGCGGGCGGCCGAAACGCGCATAAAGGCGGTAGCATGCTGACCACCCACCCCTGGGACGACGACCATTTCCGGGAGGAATGCGGCGTTTTCGGGGTTTACGGCCACCCCGATTCGGCGGCTCTGACGGCGCTCGGACTGCATGCCTTGCAGCATCGCGGTCAGGAGGCAGCCGGAATCGTCGCCTACGATGGCGAACAGTTTCACGCTCACCGCGGCCTTGGTCTGGTCGGCGAGAATTTCAGTTCCAAGGATGTTATCGGCCGATTGCCGGGACATTCGGCCATCGGTCACGTCCGCTATGCCACCACCGGCGAAGTCGCGCTGCGCAACGTCCAGCCGCTGTTCGCCGATTTCACCTTCGGCGGCCTGGCGATTTGCCACAACGGCAACCTCACGAACTCGTATCAGCTGCGCAACCGTCTGGTGCGGCGCGGTAGTATCTTCCAATCGACGTCGGACACTGAGGTGATCGTCCATCTCATCGCCACGTCGCTCAAGGACACGGTTGAAGAGCGGATGGCCGAAGCGTTACGTCAGGTCGAAGGCGCCTACTCGCTCGCGGCACTGACACAACATGGCTTGATCGGCGTGCGCGATCCGCTCGGCATCCGGCCGCTGGTGCTCGGCAAGCTCGGCGACGCTTTCATCCTGGCATCGGAAAGCTGCGCGCTCGACATCATCGGCGCCACCTTCGTGCGCGACATCGAAGCCGACGAGATGATCGCCATCGGCCCCGGCGGCATCAAGAGCAGCAAGCCGTTCACAAACTCGCACAAGCGGTTTTGTGTTTTCGAATACATCTACTTCGCGCGGCCCGACAGCGTCGTCGACGGCATCAGCGTCTACGAGGCGCGCAAGCGCATCGGCATGGAGTTGGCGCGCGAAAGCGCGGTGCCGGCCGATATCGTCATCCCGGTGCCGGATTCCGGCGTGCCGGCGGCGATCGGCTACGCCGCGGAATGCCGGCTGCCGTTCGAGCTCGGCATCGTCCGTAACCATTATATCGGCCGCACCTTCATCGAGCCGACCGACCAGATCCGCCATCTCGGGGTCAAGCTCAAGCATAATGCCAATCGCGTCAGCATCGAAGGCAAGCGCGTCGTATTGGTCGACGATTCGATCGTCCGCGGCACCACCTCGACCAAGATCGTCGCCATGATCCGGCAGGCCGGCGCGCGCGAAGTGCACATGCGCATCTCCAGCCCGCCGACGACTCATTCGTGCTTCTACGGCATCGCGACGCCCGAGCGCAGCCAGCTGCTCGCGTCGGCGATGGACGTGCAGACCATGGCGCAACACATCGGCGCCGACTCCCTCGCTTTCGTATCGATCGACGGGCTCTACCGCGCACTCGGCCAGAGCAAGCGCGATGGCAAGGCGCCGCAATTCTGCGACGCCTGTTTCACCGGCGATTATCCGGTGCCGCTCGTCGACCATGACGCCGGCACGGTATCAACCCAGCTCTCGCTCCTCGCCGAGACTGCCTGAGTGCCGGCACTGCAAGGTCGTCTCGCGCTGGTGACCGGCGCGTCGCGTGGCATTGGCGCGGCCGTCGCGCGGCGCTTCGCCGCCGAAGGCGCGCACGTCATCGCGGTCGCGCGGACTCAGGGCGCGCTGGAAGAACTCGACGACGCCGTACGCGCCGCTGGCGGGGCGGCGACGCTGGTGCCGCTCGATTTGCGCACGTTCGACGCGATCGACCACATGGGCGCCGCGCTCAACGAGCGCTTCCACAAGCTGGACATCGTCGCCGCGTGCGCCGGCGTGCTGGGCAGCCTGTCGCCGATGGGCCACATCGATCCGAAGCTGTGGACCGAGGTTTTCGACGTCAACGTGACGGCGAATTACCGGTTGATCCGCTCGCTCGATCCGCTGTTGCGCCGCTCCGACGGCGGTCGGGCGATGTTCGTCACCTGCGCCGCCGGCCGGGATCTCGCGCCGTTCTGGGGCGCCTACGGAGCCAGCAAGACCGCGCTCGAGGCGCTGGTCCGCGTCTATGCAGCCGAGGTCACGCGCACGTCGATCCGCGTCAATCTGATCGATCCCGGGCCGGTGCATACGCGCCTGCGCGCCGAGGCGTTTCCAGGCGAGGATCGCGCGGCGCTCAAAGCGCCGGAAGATGTGACCGGGTTGTTCGTGCAACTCGCTGCAGCGGATTGTCCGCATCACGGCAAGGTCGTGGGGCCTTAGGCCGCGGCGGCGAATAGAGCATGTCGGCCAGTTCGCGCTGGACTGCGACGTCACCGACTCTCGGCGTCGACGCAGCGGGTGGAATTAACCCACCGGATGGAAGATTCCTGACGCAAAGGCGATGCGCTGCTGGGCCTGCTTCATGCGGTCGGTCGGACCGATGGCGATGCCCCACTGATCCATCCGGCCCGGCGGCCACGTCCAATCTTCCGGACCCCGCGGTTTGTAGTTCTTGCCGATACGGGCAATCTCGGCCGTGTACTCGATGACCACCTCGTCCGGTCCGACGAAATACGCGAACACGTTGTTGCCCGGCCCGTGCCGGCCGATGCCCCATTCGATCGCAAAGCCGCTTTCGCGCAGACGGCCGGCCCCGCGCATGACGCTGTCGATGTCCGGCATCTCGAATGCAATGTGATTGAGCGTTGGCGCCGTACCGCGTGCAAACGCCAAGACATGATGCCGATCGTTGCAGCAGAGAAACGTCATCGTCCGCGTCTGGTCAATGATGCGGAATCCGAGATTGTCGACATAGAAGGCGCTGATCGCGTCGACGTCGGCGGAGTTGAGCACGACGTGCGTGACACCCATCGGCCGGTCAGCCCGCGCGCCCGCGTCGGCATGACGCCGATCGCCGGTGACAACTCGTATGGTCCGGCCTTCGGGATCCTTGAACGCAAAGCCGTAACCACCGCCCGGTTCGTTGATCGTCCCTGGCTTCTCGAACTCGGCGAGGCCCGCTTTTTTGAGGCCGGCATGGATGGCATTGATCTCCACCTTGCCGGGCGCGGTGAAATCGATACGCAACAACTCGGCGCGCGGCCGGGCGTGGAGGCCGAGAACGTGATGATACGGGCCAGTGCCGCGCAGATAAACCGAGCCGGGATGTTCAACCACCGGCGCCAAGCGCCAGATGTCGGTATAGAAACGCGCCCGCGATTTGAGGTCGGTGACGCCGAGGTCGACGCTGCGCAACCCGTCGACTTGCCCGCCTTTGGCGCTCGCGCGCCCGGCCGTTCCGGTTTTACCCGGCGATTTCAGTGGCTTGGCCATCGTCCTCCACTCCGTCCCGGGGCGCCGCCTTCGCGCGTCACGTTCGCACAAGACGCACTTGCCTGTCGAGGCTTCGCGTTTAAAATATGAATTTATAATTTTAAAATCAATAGCTTACAGAGATATCTTCATTTTTTCGAATAGTCGCGGTTAGGAATTCGCCGCAAACGGATTCTGGCCTTTGCGCAGCATGAGCCGTAGCGGCACACCGGGCAGATCGAATTGGTCACGCAACAAGTTCGCCAAGTACCGCCGCCAGCTGTCCGGCAACTCCCCCGGCTTGGAGGCAAACAGGGCGAAGGTCGGCGGTCGGATATTGACCTGTGTCATATAGCGGAGCTTGAGCCGCCGGCCGCCAACCAGTGGCGGTGGATGACGCTCTTGTGCGCGCGCTAAGAGGCGGTTGAGCGCGCCGGTCGATACGCGGTGGTTCCACGCCGCATGTGCCTTGAGCGCCGCCGGCAACAGCTTAGCCACGCCGGTGCCGGTCGCGGCCGACAGCGTCAGTGGCCTCAGACCCGCCAGTTGCGGTAGCGACTCGGAAATCCGCTCGGCGATATCGGTCAGCGCCTGCTTGGGCGCCGCGACGAGGTCCCACTTGTTGGCGGCGAGCACGATCGCCCGCCCCTCGTCTGCGATCAGGCGCGCGATCGCCAAGTCCTGCCGCTGCACGCCGGCGGTGGCGTCAACGACCAGGACCACCACTTCAGCGAAGCGAACGGCCTTGAGCGTGTCGCCGACGGCGAGCGTCTCGGCGCCTTTGGTGACCCTGGCCTTGCGCCGCAGGCCGGCGGTGTCGATGAGCTTGATCGGCTGACCGCGCCATTGCCATTCGATCGCGATGGCGTCGCGCGTGACGCCTGGTTCGGGTCCGGTGAGCACGCGCTCCTCGCCGAGCAGGCGATTGATCAGCGTTGACTTGCCGACGTTGGGCCGACCGACCACGGCAAGCTGAAGCGCGGCGGCCCCTTTTCCCGTTTCCGCCGTCGCCGCATCGCCAGATTCGGGCGGCGCAAACGGTAGCAGCGCGTCGTATAGCGCCGATATGCCCTCGCCGTGCTCGGCCGAAACCGGCACCGGCGTGCCGAGACCCAGTTCGAACGCTTCGGCCAGTCCGGGCGGCGATCGGCCTTCGGTCTTGTTGGCGACCAGGATCACCGGTTTGCCTTGCCGACGCAGCCAGCGGGCGACGTCTCGATCAAGGGCGGTTATGCCTTCACGCGCGTCGATCACGAAGAGAGCGACATCGGCGGCGGCCAACGCCTTTTCGGTCTGTAGCCGGAGCCGTGCCGCCATATCCCCCCGCGTCACGGTTTCCAGGCCCGCGGTATCCATCAGCTTCAGGTCGAGGCCGGCGAAATCGACCGCCGCCTCGCGGCGGTCGCGCGTCAGCCCAGCCTCGCCAGCGACCAAAGCGGTCTTACGGCCGGCCAGCCGATTGAACAGCGTCGATTTGCCGACATTGGGACGGCCGACGATGGCAACGGAAAGCGGCATGGCGGTTTGCCCGTCAGCGCAGCGCGGTCAGATCGGCCTCGTCGGTGATGACGTAGAGCGAACCGCCCGCCACCACCGGATCAAGATAGACACCATCCGCGAATTTCATTTGGCCGAGCGGCTGACCGGTATAGGGCGAGATCGACAACGCCTCGCCATCGGACGAGACGACCACCAGACGATTCCCTGCCAGCACCGGTCCCGACCAGCGCAACGGGTTCTTCTTGTCTTTCTCGTCTTCATAACGCGGCAATGGCCGTACCCAGCGCACATGGCCGTCGGATCGCAACAGGCAGATCAGGTCGCGGTCGTTGGCCAGGACATAGATGTAATCGCCCGCGACCCACGGCATGTGCGTGCCGCCGATATCCTGTTCCCACACGCGGTTGCCGGTGCGCAGATCGATCGCCACCAGAATGCCGGAATGGCTGATGGCAAACACGCGGTCGCGGTCGATCACCGGCTGGCCGCGAATGTCGGCAAGCGACGACAAGGCGCCGAGCGGACGCGACGTCGCGAGATTGTCGGACCATACCGCCCGGCCGTTCTCGACGCGCAGCGCATAAAGCTCGCCCGACGAATAGGGCACGATCACCGTGTCGCCCTGCACCGCCGAGCTCGCGCCGATCAAGAGGTCGGTCGGTTCTGGCAGGCCGTTGTGCGTCCACAGCCGGCGCCCGTCGGCGGCCGCGAGGACTTCGAGTTCGTTATCGACGGTGATCGCGAAAACGCGGCCGGAGAATGCAGTCGGCGGCCCGTGCGCCGGGCTCGCCACGCTCTGGCGCCAGATTTCCTTGCCAGTCGCGGCATCGACAGCAACCACCTGTGCATAGCCGGTGGCGATGAAGATTCGCCCGCCGTCATAAGCAATGCCACCACCGAACATTGGCGTATTGGCATCCTTTGGCTGCGGATCGAAGCGCCAGATCCGGTCGCCGCTTTTTGCGTCAAACGCCGAAACGACATCGTTGGCGTCGGCCGCGAACACCCGGCCGTTGGCGACGACCGGTTGCGCGGTGACGCGGCCGTACCGCCAGGACCCCTCGCCGACATTCGCTTTCCAGGCGCGGTTGACCTCGGGCGCGAGCGCAAGATGATACATCGCGTGATTGGCATAACCGCCAGCGCCCGGCCATGACGGATTATTGAACGGCGGCGGCAACGTGATCGGCGTCGCCTCGAGCTTGGGATCAGGCGTCAGCGTCTTTTCCAGCTCGAGAACGGAGATGCGCGTTCCTTCGAGAGGAACCTTCTTGGTGCCGCCACAGGCTGCAAGCGCCAGGCACGCCGCAAGCGCGACGCCGGTCGCAAGGCGGAGGGTCATGGATTGAGAGCCGCGATCATCTGCGCGGCGCGCTGCCGCGCACTCGACGGCGCATTCGGATCGTCAGCGAGCTGCTGGAAACTCTTGCGCGCACCGGCGCTATCGCCGGCTTTCAGTTGGGCGAAGCCGGAGAGCTCGATAGCGAATGGACGCCACGGGCTGACACCGTCGGTCATGGGCTTGAGCCGTTGGATCGCGCCGGCAGCGTCGCCTTTATCGAGGGCCGCGCTGGCGGCAAGCAACGTTGCCGCCGCACGATAAACCGGATCGGCCGAAGTATCGGCCGCCAGCTGGTCATAAATCGCGAGCGCGCCGGCTGTATCGCCGGTGCGCGTCTTGATCGCCGCCTCCTCGAAATGCGCCAGCATGGCGTGTCCAGCGCTCGCGTGCTGCGCGAGGGCCGCAAAGGCGTCGACAGCGTCTTTATCCTTGCGGTCGCGGACGAGATCGAGGGCCGCCGCGAAACGGGCACCATCGGCGGCGCTGCGCTGGTCGCGGTACTGCCGCCAACCGACGCCCACCGCGGTCGCGACGACGAGGAGGACCGCCGCGACGATCACCCATCGGCCATGACGCGCCCACAGCTTCGCGAGGTTCTCCTTGCGGAGTTCCTCGTCGATTTCCCGGAAGATGTCGCTCAAAACTCGGCCCCGACCTGCGAAAAATGCCCGGTACCATAACGCCTTGCCGACGTTCCTGCAAACCCCGGACAAGGCGTTTCCCGCGCATGTCGGCGCGGCAGGCCTGCTGGATTTCAGCCGTGAAATAGGAAAGACTGAGACACTACCTCGTGTATAGCCCCTCCGAACTGCGGCCGCGCATTTCAATGACCCCGATCACCCGCCTCAGCGATCACCGCAGGCACCGGCGCGTCTTCTTCAGCCGCACCGAACTCGATCAGCTGTTGCAAATCTACAGCCGCCAAGTGATGCGTGGCGCCTGGCGCGACTATGCCATTGATCAACGCGACGGCGCTGCGACGTTCTCGATCTTCCGGCACAGCCTCGAAAGTCCGCTGTTCACGGTCGTCAAAAGCGCGCCCGCCGAATCACGTCACGGTGCCTACGCCCTCCTGCATCGGCTTGTGCGGGTCGCTGCCGGCAGCACGCTACGGGAGGTTCTGATCGAGCTTGAGCGCGAGATGCGACGCAGCGGACGTACGATCGGCGCGCTTGCACTGCGGACGCCGGGCTGACGCCAAACGGCGGAATTACTTGGCAAACCCAGGGATTTTCGCCAAAGTAGCGCGCCGTTCGGAACGGCGCGGGGGCAACCGGAAGATGGGCATGCGGCGAAGACACGTCGCCTGGATCGTGGCCATAGGCCTGACGCTCCTTCCGTTTGCGGCGCACGCCGGGATTGGCATCGTCGACGAAATGAAGCTGGGTGTTCTGGATCATGACGTTCCGATCGGCGGCGATCAGAAAGAATGCTGTGTCGACGCCAATGGCGAAATGCTGTTCACATCACCGAGCATCCTCCGCTGATTCTGGGCGCCGCAGCCGAACCTGGGCATGCGCATGGGCTTCCGGTTCTAAACGAACCGGCACCGGCAGCGCATCGTAGGACACCGATGTCGCCGCTGCTGTCGCGTCGGCCGCCGGTCGTTTCAACGAGCACCTTCGCATGATGGGTCGCGTCATCGTCCGGATCGTCGAGTGGTCGCGTGCGCACGCCATCGTCGTCGTCGCGGCGGCGCTCGCACTGGCGATCGCGTCCGGGTTTTATGCGACGAGCCGCATTACGGTCGACACCGATCTCGACAAGCTGATCTCCGCGAATCTGCCCTGGCGCAAGCTCGCGCAGGAAATGGACAAGGCGTTTCCGCAGAAAGTCGACCTGTTGGTGATCGTGATCGACGGCAAGACGCCGGACCAGACGGAAGACGCCGCGATCGCACTCGCCGACAAATTGCGCGGCGAACCGGCGATATTCCGCGATGTTCGCCTGCCCGATCTCAATAAATTCTTCCGCCGCAACGGATTGCTGTTCCTGCCGAAAAACCAAGTGCAGGACTACGCCAACCAGATGATTGCGGCACAGCCGTTTCTCGGATCGCTGGCGGCCGATCCGAGCCTGCGTGGTGTATTCGGCATCGTCGATTTGATGGTCCAAGCCGTACAACAGGGCGCGGTCCAACCGCGCGACATTTCCGCCGCGTTGCACGGCTTGGAACGCGCAGCCGAGAGCACGCTGGCAGGCACCTACGCTCCCTTGTCGTGGCAAACCCTGCTAAGCAACACGCAGCCCGCACCGGACGATTTGCGTCGTATCGTTCTGACGCAAGCGGCGCTCAACTATCAGTCGCTGACGCCCGGCGCCGATGCGGTCGACGCCGTGCGCAGTGCCGCCGCTGAACTCGGACTGACGCCCGATCGCGGCGTGCGGGTCCGGATCACGGGCTCGGTTGCACTCGATGACGAGCAATTGGCGACCCTCGCCAAGGGCGCCGGGTTTTCGACTGCACTATCCCTTGGGCTGCTCTGCTTGTGGCTGTTGCTTGCCCTCCGTTCGCTCCGCATCTTCGCTGCCATCATCATCACGTTAACTATCGGGCTTGCGGCGACCACGGCCTTCGCCGTGCTTGCAATCGGCCCCTTCAACCCGATCTCGGTCGCATTCGCGGTGTTGTTCGTCGGCATCTCCGTCGACCTCGGTATCCAATTCAGCGTGCGCTATCGCGACGAGCGCTATCGCGTCGGTAACCTGACCGAGGCGCTGACGCGCGCGGCCCGCGGTATCGGTCGCGCGATGGCAGTTGCGGCGCTCTCTGCAGGCGTCGGCTTCTTTGCCTTCATCCCGACGGATTACAGCGGTGTGTCCGACCTTGGCTGGATTGCCGGCGTCGGCATGATCATTGCCCTGGTGCTCAATCTCACGCTGCTGCCCGCGCTAATCGCTCTCTTGCGGCCGCGCGGTGAGCCGCGCCCCGTTGGCTTCGCTTGGGCGCGCGCGGTGGATCGCCTACTCGTTCGCCGCCGCGGCTCGGTACTGATTGGCGCCGGAATAGTAGCCGTGCTTTGCGTCGCCACCGCCCCGTACATCCGCTTCGATTTCAATCCACTCGATCTACAGAATCAGCAGTCCGAGTCGGTCGCGACGCTCAACGACCTGATGTCGGACCCGATGAACACACCTTATACGATCGACATCCTGACGCCCTCGCCGGCAGCGGCCACAGCGCTTGCGAATCGGTTGGATACGCTGCCTGAGGTCGATCAGAGCATCACGATTTCGAGCTTCGTGCCCGACGACCAGGACGCCAAACTGGCCATTATCGCCGACGCCAGGACGCTCCTTGCACCGACCCTGTCGCCGACAACGGTCAAACCACCGCCGACCGATGCTGAGATTCTCGACGCGATGCGTACAACCGATGACGCGCTGAAGAAAATCTCTAGTCGTTATGCGGGGGCCGAACGCGTCGCACGCGTGCTCGATGCGCTGTTAAAGAAGGGAACCGGCGGTCTGCCGTTGCTCAAGGCGAACCTCGCCAACGAGATCCCCAATCGTCTGCAAGACGTCCGCTTGGCGCTCGACGCGCAAAAGGTGACGCTCGACAATATTCCGTCGGTGATGAAACGCGATTGGGTGACCGCCGACGGCCACGCGCTGGTCGAGGTTTATCCCAAAGGCGATCCGCGCGACAACACCGTGCTGCGCCGCTTCGTCAAAGCCGCCCGCGCGATCGCGCCGAACGCGACAGGGTCGCCCGTCACAATACAAGAATCGGCTCGCACGGTGACCCGCGCTTTCGTGACGGCAGGCATCATCGCCATCGCAGCGATCGCGTTGCTTCTCCTGATCGTCTTGCGCCGCGCGCGCGACGTCGTGGTCGTGCTGGTGCCGTTGTTGCTGGCGGGTCTGTTGACGTTGGCAACCACCGCCGTATTCGACTTACCGCTCAATTACGCGAATATCATCGCGCTGCCGCTATTGCTTGGCGTCGGCGTGTCGTTCGACATCTATTTCGTGATGCGTTGGCGTGCTGGTAACGCCGATCTTCTGCAATCGAGCACAGCGCGCGCCATCCTATTCAGCGCGCTGACCACCGGCACCGCGTTTGGCAGCCTGGCGCTGTCGAACCACCCTGGCACCGCGTCGATGGGCGCGCTGCTGACGATATCGCTCGGCTATACGCTGTTGTGCACGTTCCTCGTGCTGCCGGCTCTGCTCGGCCCGCCGCCGGCCAAGTCGAACTGAAATCCGGCCGTTAGTGCGCCAGTTCGCGCTCGCGCAGGAAGTGGAAGAATTCGACGCCTTCGCGCAACCGACGCACCATCATCTCCGGGCTCCGCACCATCTCGCCGACGATCGACGCGATCTTGCCGGCCCGGAAGTAGAACCTTTTGTAGAAGGTCTCGACCGAGTCGAAGATCTCCTGGTGCGACAGGTGCGGGTATTGGAGCGGCGCAATCTGGATGCCGTGATCGTCGATGAGCTCGGCATGCGCCGCATCAAGCCAGCCGTTCTCGACCGCCTGTTTGTGCAAGAAGGTGCCCGGATAAGGGGCTGCGAGCGAGACCTGAATGGTGTGCGGGTTGATCTCGGTCGCAAACTTGATGGTCTCCTCGATCGTCTCCCGCGTCTCGCCCGGCAGTCCGAGGATGAACGTGCCGTGGATGGTGACACCGACGTCGTGGCAATCTTTGGTGAAACGCTTCGCGACGTCGATCAACATGCCTTTCTTGATGTTGTGCAAGATCTTCTGGTTACCGGATTCATAGCCAACCAGCAGCAACCGCAGTCCGTTGTCCTTGAGGACCTTGAGCGTTTTAAGCGGCACGTTCGCCTTGGCGTTGCATGACCACGTCACGCCGAGCTTGCCGAGTTCCTTCGCGATCGCCTCGGCACGCGGCAGATTGTCCGTGAACGTATCGTCGTCGAAGAAGAACTCGCGCACCTGCGGGAAATAATGTTTGGCGAGGCGGATCTCTTCGATCACGTGATCGACGCTGCGCACCCGGTACCGATGTCCGCCGACGGTCTGCGGCCACAGACAGAACGTGCAGTGCGATTTGCAGCCGCGCCCGGTATAGAGCGAGACATAGGGATGCTTGAGATAGCCGATGAAATAATCCTCGATGCGCAGGTCGCGCTTGTAAACCTCGGTGACGAACGGCAGCGCGTCCATATTCTCCAGCGTCGCGCGCTCCGGATTGTGAACAATCACGCCAGCGTCGTTGCGGTAGCTCAGGCCATCAATACGGTCCCAGGCTCGCCCTTCAGCGACTTCCTTGATCGTGAAATCGAATTCGTTGCGGCCGACAAAATCGACCGCGGCCGACGCCTTGAGGCTCTCGTCGGGCTCGACCGCGACCTTGGCGCCGACAAAGCCGACTTTAAGTCGAGGATTCTGATCCTTCATCGCCTGCGCGACCTTGACGTCGTTCGCGAAGGACGGCGTCGAGGTGTGCACCACGACGAGATCGTAGGTCTTGGCCAGCGGCAGAACTTGGTCGAGCGTGATGCCGGCCGGCGGTGCGTCGATCAACCGGCTGTCCGGGACAAGCGCGGCCGGCTGGGCGAGCCAAGTCGGATACCAGAACGAACGGATTTCGCGCCGTGCTTGATAGCGCGAGCCAGCGCCGCCATCGAAACCCTCGAACGAAGGCGGTTGCAGGAACAACGTTTTCATCATACCGAATTGTCTCCGTCGAGGGTGAGGCGGCCGCCCCGGGCGAGCCGGTAGCGCCGATCGCGCCAAGCCACGCTCTGCGCGAAGAAGCTAGCGATAAACATGGCAAACGACAACCCATCGCGCAGCGGAATGAGGTAAATCGGCGTGCGGCGAAGGCCCAAAGCCCGGTCATTGAGCCAAACCGTACCAAACCGTGCCAAAACCGCCGCGATTAGGCCATAAAATGACCACGCGCCGGGGTGGATCAGGACAGCAAGTACTGCCAGCGCCACCGGGTGGGTAATCACCGATCCGGCGTAACCGGCAGGCGCCACCATGCGGACAGTCCGCGCCCAGCGCAATTCGTGACGGAACAACGCACCAAGGCCGGACTCGAAGACAATGTTGTCAACGATCACCGGCGCCAATACGACGCGGCGACCTAAGCGCCGCATCGCCGAGCCGAGCGCGTGATCGTCCGCCAGTTGATCGGCAATTGCGGCGAGGCCGCCGATGGCGTCGAGATTCGCGCGCGACAATGCCAGCGTGGCACCAAAAGCGCCGTCACCTGCGTGCAGCACTTCGCCGACGGCAGCTTCCGGCAAAAATCCGTGATTGATGTGTAGACATGCGATGCGTGACCAGAAGTCTGTTCCAGCCGGCACGCCACGGTAGAGGCAGGTCACCAAACCGGCATCCGGCGCCGCGAGCAACGGCGCGATTGTCGCGAGATAATCCGGCGCCACACGCATGTCGCTGTCGGAGATGACAAGCTGTCCGTGCCGGGCAGCCGGCAGCATGTTCATCAGATTGGCGACCTTACGGTTCGGCGCGCGCGCAGCGCCGCCGGTTACGAGGACCAAATCGAGCGCGGGAAACTCGGCGATCAGGCGGCGAACCACTGACACCGCCGGATCATCCGCGTCGGCGACGCCGAAAACGATCTGGAACGGGGCATAGGCCTGTAGGCAAAACGAGCGCAGATTCTCGTAGAGTTGCGCGTCGGCGCCACGCAGCGGCTTTAGAACGGTAATCGGAGTCGCTGCGCCGCTAAGGCGCGGTCGCGCCAGCAGGATTCGGACCGCATATGCGGAAACCGCGAGGTATAGCAAGCCGGCAACACTCGCCGCCAGGCACGCCCATCCTGGAAAAACAAGCCATTCCAATTGCATCCACCCACCACTGCATGCGGTCCCGACGGATTAAGGTTCTAGTTACCGGCACCAGTGAAAAATGCTGTTGCATTCGCGCGAACCGCTGTCAACCATGCGAACACAGACCCGGCGGGGTATTCGATTCGCAAACGTCACCACCACACGAAGGACGAAGCCGGTCTCCATCTTGTCCAACTCTATCCGAACGATCCGTGTGCTGCTCCTCGCGGGTCTGCTGCTCCCGCTAGTTGCGTGCGCCACACCGCCTACCGATCCGGCCGCGCGCGCCGAATTCGAGGCCACCAACGATCCCTTCGAACCCACTAATCGGGTGATTTTCGAAGGCAATGACCTCTTCTACACGTACATCGTCCGCCCGATCGCGAAGGCGTATGTCTGGGCCGTGCCGCAGTTCGGGCGCGATCGGATCCACAACTTCCTGCAGAACCTTGGCGAACCGGTGATCTGGGCGAACGACATGGTTCAGGGCGAGTGGCACGCCGCCGACGTGACCACCGGCCGGTTCCTGGCGAACAGCACCTTTGGCATCGGCGGCCTCTGGGACATCGCCGGCGATTCTGGTTTGGAGAAGCAATCGGGCGATTTCGGGCAGACGCTGTACCATTACGGCGTGCCGGACGGTCCTTATCTCGTGTTGCCGATCCTGGGACCGTCGAACCCGCGCGATGCGATCGGCATGGGTGCCGACAGTCTCGCCGATCCTTTCGACTGGCTGGCGACCTATTACGGTCACCGCGGCGCAACCTGGTACCGCCTCGGTGCCGAGGGTATCGACGAATACGCTGACCACATGGACGAACTCGACGAGCTCAAGAAGAACTCGATCGACTATTACGCCGCAATTCGCAGCTTGTGGCGCCAGCATCGCGCCACGGAGCTCCGCCACGGTGCGCCGTCGCCGTCGCCGGCGGGACTCGAGGGGCTATATGACGGTTCGACACCGGCGCAGCCGCAGAGCGCATCGCAGACCGCAAGCGACGACCGTCACGAGTAACGCCGTCAGCTCGCGAGCTGAGCCGCCTTTTCGTGCAAGCTTTGGATAAGAGCAGCGACGCCGCCTTTGCGCAGAACCGCGGTGAACTCGGATCGTTGCGCGGCGAGCTGGCTGATCGTGCCGCTGAGATAAACGTCGACGATCTTCCAGGTGCCGCTGATCTGGCGCATCAGGTAATCAAGCTCAACCGGTTCACCACTACCGGGCACGAGCTTGGAATGCACGATGACGTCGCTGCCGGCCGATGGGGCCGCTTTCGGGCTGACATCGAATTTCTCACCTGAATAATCGTCGAACCGGTTGGCATAGGTTGCGACACTGTAGTCGCTAAACGCGCGAATGAGTTTCTGTTGGTCATCGGCAGAGAGGCTGGCCCATTGCGGTCCGACGGTGATCCGGGCCATTAGCGGCAAAGCGAAGGCGCGGCTCATCGCCGGCGCCAGCAGATCACGGCGACCCGCAAACCCAAGCTGCTTCCCGCCCTTCATGGCTTGCAGCAACGTATCGTAAAACGCACTCACCGTTGCGACCGCGCCATCATCGGCGGCGCGCGCGGTGAACGGCGGAATGAGAACGGTGGCGGCGGTGGCGACGATCACGAAGCGGCGAGAAACCACGGACATCAACCTCAATTTTTCGAGCGGGGCTTAGTAGGGCGCGTTTAAGGCCGTTTTAGGGCACCTAGGTCCGCCGGTCGACAACGAAATGCGCAGCATCACGAAGCAAGTTGGCCCTTTCCTTGAACAAATCAAGGTGGGCGACCGCCTGCCGCACCAACAGCCCGGCCTGCGCCCGCGCACGTTCGACGCCGAGAATCGACACAAACGTCGCCTTGCCGGCGGCAGCGTCGCGTCCCACAGGCTTGCCAGTTTCGCCCGATGACCCCTGCACGTCCAGTAAATCGTCCGCGATCTGAAACGCCAGCCCGAGATCGTGCGCATACCCGCGCAACGCCATGCGCATTTCCACCGGTGCCTTGCCGAGCACGGCGCCCGCCTCGCAGGAGAATGCAATCAGCGCACCGGTCTTCAACCGCTGCAAGCGGGTGATCGCGCCGATGTCGAGTTCGGGATGCTCCTCCGCGATCAGATCGAACATCTGGCCGCCGACCATGCCGGCCGCGCCCGCAGCCTGAGCGAGCGATGCTACCAACTCACACCGCACGGCGGGATCGCCGTGGGTGTCCGGATGCGCCAGCACTTCGAACGCGAGCGTCAGCAAGCCGTCGCCTGCCAGGATCGCGGTTGCCTCGTCGAACGCCTTGTGCGCCGTCGGTCGGCCGCGGCGCAGGTCGCTATCGTCCATTGCCGGCAGATCGTCATGCACGAGGGAATAGGCGTGCACCAACTCGACCGCGACCGCGGCCTGGAGAGCGCCGCGTCGGCCGACGGAAAACAGCTGGGCGCCGGCAAGCACCAGAAACGGCCGCAGCCGTTTGCCGGGCGCCAGCGCCGCATAACGCATCGCCTCGACGACGCGCGCCTCGAAACCACTGGGAACCGTGAGCAACCGGTCAATCGCGGCATCGCTCAATTTGGCGGCTTCGCTCAGCGAGTCACTAAAGCTCGCGCCATCCGCCCAGGTCGTTTCACTCAAGGGCCATCGGCTCCGTCGCCGGCTTGCCGTCGGTGCCGAGCACGATTTTGTCGACACGTGCCTGCGCCTCACGCAGCTTGCTTTCGCAATGTTGTTTCAGCAAAGCGCCGCGCTCGTACGCGGCAAGCGCATCGTCAAGCTTGACGTTGCTCGCCTCGAGACGCCGGACGATATCCTCGAGCTCCTTGAGCGCGTCCTCAAAGCTGAGCTTGGCAATTTCGGACGGCGTCGATCGCTGCGCCATCGCCTCTAAGTCCCCTTCCCCACAAACGCCACTCTAGGTTCGACAGCCGCGCGGAGCAACCCTCACGCCGCCAGCAGGGCCGCGACATGCGCCGCCGCCGATGCCGAAAGGGCTTCGAGGTCGTAGCCGCCCTCAAGGGTCGAAACCAGGCGCCCTTTGGCATGTTTTCCCGCCACTTCGAGCAGCCGCTCGGTGACCCAGGCGTAGTCCGCCTCTTCGAGTTGGAGCTGCGCCAACGGATCGGCGCGGTGGGCGTCGAATCCGGCAGAGACCAGGATCAATTCGGGCCGGAAGGCGTCAAGCGCCGGCAGAATGATGTCGCTCATCGCCGCACGGAACTCGTTTGAGCCCGACATCGGCGACAGCGGTACGTTGACGATATTTCCGACCCCGCGCTCGCTGCGCGCGCCGGTGCCCGGGTAAAGCGGCGACTGATGGGTCGAGGCGAAGAATACGCCGGCATCGCTTTCGAATACGGCCTGGGTTCCGTTGCCATGGTGGACGTCGAAATCGACGATCGCGACGCGCGCGAGTTTATGCACCTTGCGCGCGCGTTCGGCGCCGACCGCCACGTTATTGAAGAGACAGAAGCCCATCGGATGCTGCGGCTCGGCGTGATGGCCCGGCGGACGCACGGCGCAGAAGGCGTTGCTGGCGGTGCCCTCGATGATGGCATCGACGGCGGCGACGATCGCGCTGGCGGCACGCAACGCGGCCTCACCGGATCCGGGGGACAGCACCGTATCAGCATCGATAGCGGCGTGGCCGCTCTTGGGCACGGCCGCGAGGATGGCGTCGATCAGAGCACGCGGATGCGCGCGGGCGATGTCGGCGAGATCCGCCTTCGGCGCCTGACGGTGCTGAAGCTTGGCGAAGGGTGCGCCGGAAAGGCCGTCGAGCACGGCCTTCAGCCGGGCGGGTGATTCCGGATGATAGGCACCGGGATCGTGGCGCAGACACGCCTCGTGCGTAACCAGAAGGGTCGACATGGCGCGTCGCGTTCCTTTGTCTGTTTTTGGCTATGGTCCTATGCGGAGTGTCGCACAGCCCGCCGCCATCCGACAACCAATCGGGCCTTTTCGTGGCGCGGCGTGCAGTATAGGCTCGCGCCTTCGGTGGCCGGAAACGGTTCGCGCGGTTGTTTCGAACAATGAAGATTGGATTGCGAGTGACGGCGCTGCTGGCGGCGATGGCGATCGCCGTGCCCGCATTCGCCGCAGAAGTGACGATTACCGTGCACGCCGGCAAGCCCGACAGCCCGAACTACGTTTTGGCCCGACAATTCTCCGAAGCGCTGGCGCTTGCCGGCAATGGCGCCTACACCTTGGTCGTCGCCGAAAGTCATGGGTCGATCCAGAACGTCGCGGACATCGACAAGGTCGCTGGCAATTACCTCTTCACCGCCGCGCCGAGCGTCATTCGTCAGGCACGCCGCGGCGACAAGCCTTTTGCAAAAAATCCACATTACGACCGCATTCGTGCGCTGTTCCCGATTCCGGCGCAGACGATCCATTGGGTGGTGCGCCGCGACGGGACGATCAAGGATTTCGCCGACCTCGCCGGCCAGTCGTTCATTCCCGGCACGCGTGGCACCTTGGGTGAGCGGGTCACCGAAGAGACCTTTCAGGCGCTCAGCATCGGCACAGCGGTTCAGCTGATCGACAGCGATGCGGCCGGCGCGCCCGCGGCGCTCAAGGACAAGCAGATCGGCGGCTTCGCGGTCGCCGGCAGTTTCCCCCTTCCTGCGCTGGTGCAGCTGGCCAAAACCACGCCCATTCGTCTGTTGAGCATGCCGCCATCGGCGATCGCCAAGGTTCACGCCGCCGACGACAGCATGATGGCTATCGTCATTCCGCGCGGGACTTATCCGGGAATCGAACGCGACGTGACAACGGTGGGACTGCCGGCCGGCGCGTATACGACGCTGAGCATGTCCAACGCGACCGCCTATGCGTTGACCAAGGCGTTCTGGTCGCAGCGCCTCGCGCTGGCAAAGAAAAATTCGGCCTGGTCGGCGATTTTGCCATCGAAACTCAGCTCGCTGGGCGTCAGGCTCCATCCCGGAGCCTTGCGCTATTACCGCGAGGCCGGCGTGCCCGTTCCGGCCAGCTTGCGCTGATTTAGCGCGCCGGTCGCGGAGCAAGTGCGGCGGCGAGAACCGCGAGCCAGCCGACGATGAACAACGTGCCACCGACGGGCACGGCTTGCGTCCAGCCCGACGACCCACCGGCCGCCAACAGCCAAAGGCCGCCGCAGAAGAAGATAAAGCCGCCGACAAAGCTGGTGGCCGCGCCACCAAGGCAGATGCAAGCGCCGCGGCCGATCCCGTCGCGCACGCAAGCAGCGATTCCGACCAAGGCCGCCGCATGCACCAGAGCAAAATGCACCGCGGTCGCCGCGAAGCTGAGATGCGCCGCATCGGCGCCAGCGACCAGGCGATGCTGCGCCCAGGCGGCAGCGGCTACGCCGAGTGCGCCCATTACGCCGGCGGCACCAAGGATCACTCGTTGCATGTATGCTGTTTCCGTTGCCTTGGCCGGTGCCCAGGGAACGCGCTATAAGTCGCGTCCAACCATTGCGTCAAGGATGCCATGCCGAGCTTCGATATCGTTTCGCGCGTCGATCTTGCCGAAGTGGACAATGCGCTCGCCGGTTTGGCGCGCGAGCTGGCGACACGCTTCGATTTCAAAGGCAGCAAGTCTACCGTGACCCGCGAAGAGCTGACGCTGACGGTCCTGGCCGACGACGAGATGAAGCGGCGCCAGCTCGAGGAACTCCTCAAAGGCCACATGGCGCGGCGCAAGGTGGATGCCGCCGCGCTCGACTTCAAGCCGGCGGAAAAGGCAACCGGCCAGATGCTGCGGCAGGTGGTGACGCTGACGCAGGGCATCGGCGCCGAACCGGCCAAGAGCATCGTGCGCGCGATCAAGGATTCGAAGCTCAAAGTGCAGGCCGCGATCCAGGGCGACGAGCTGCGTGTCACCGGCAAGAAGCGCGACGACCTTCAAGCGGCGATCCAACTTGTGCGCGGGCTGAAGATTGCGCAACCACTGCAATATGTGAATTTCCGCGATTGACGCGCACGTGGCCTGTCCGGGAACGCTTGCGCGGCGCGCGGCGAGCGTCTAATTAAGGCGGCGCTACGTCCCCATCGTCTAGAGGCCTAGGACGGGGCCCTCTCACGGCCCAAACCGGGGTTCGAATCCCCGTGGGGACGCCATATTTTCAATAGGTTAGCTTATACTGGCCCGAAGCCGACAGCGTTATCTCAGTGCTATCTCAGTGCCGGGAAGGGTGTCGGTTTTACGGGCGCTCGGTAGGGGGCCGTCCGATACGGTCAGACGCCGGCATAAAACGGCGTACAGGGCCGTCAAGGCGTTCGGGTTATCACTTGAGCCGGGTTTAATTTAACGGTCGCGCTGGCGCGCAAAAAGGCTACAGGCAGATGCTCGAAAGAAATTCCGTATTGTTCCGGCGCCTCACTGATTTGCTCATAGGGGCCAAGATCGCCATCGCGCTACGGGCGATGGCCGAATATAAGATCGCCGATAAGCTAGCTGCCGGGCCGAAGACCGTCGAACTGCTCGCTCAAGAAAGTAAGCTCGTCGACGACGTATTGCGCCGAGTACTTCGTGCATTGGCCCAATACGGAGTGTTCCGGGAGACTGCTGACGGACGATTTGAGAACTCCGATCTTTCGGAATTCATGCGCAGCGATGCCAATCCTTCATTGCGAGACGCCATACTGTTCCTCAATCACAATACGTCGCTTCGGGCTTGGCTTGAGCTCGAACGGTCGCTCAATGACGGAAAATCTCATTTTGTCGATGTGAACGGCGCTCCATTATTCGAGCTGCTCGCACACGATCAAAATCTCAACGAGCATTTCGCAAAATGCATGATCAACCTGTATGGGCCGGAAGCTAACAAGATCGCCTCCGGGTACGCGTTTGGGCAATTCCGAACCTTAATTGACGTCGGCGGCGGCGAGGGGCACATCGTTGCTGCAATTCTTGCCGCACATAAGGAAACCAAGGGTACCGTCTTTGATATTGATCCGACTGCAGCCCTCGCTAAGAATTTTTTGCTCAACCGTGGCCTAGCCGATCGGTGTGATGCGGTTGGCGGTAATTTTTTTGTAGAGGTACCGAGCGGCTATGACGCCTATATTTTGAAATCAATCCTCCACGATTGGGATGACGCGCAAGCAAAACAGATATTGAAGAGTTGCCGTAAGGCGATTCCCAGCCACGGCCGGCTTCTGATCATAGAGGAGGTCGTCATTCCCAGACAGGTGGTGGGTAATCCGCACCGTTTCATCGACCTCGAGATGTTGGTCCATTTCGGTGGGAAAGAGCGCACGCGGGCCGATTACGATAAGTTGATGGCCGAAGCAGGATTTTCTCTGGAGCGCGTGGTCCCGATTGAAGACAGCTTCTTCTCCGTCGTTGAAGGGTCTCCGAAATAAATATTCTCTAATGTTGACTAAAGAGGACTCGCCATACCCCGATTGTGAGGTTGTGCCAGGCGAATCACAAGACGCCAAGAGTTCCCATTACTGTCCCGTACGGCACGCCATTCGATTCAACCCCTCGTTGAGAAATTCGGCTGCCGCGTTTGCGTACGGCGGAAATACGCATAAGCGCCGCCGACGCCAATGGGTGGCATTTGTGCGCCGTTAGCCGTCAGGTAATTCAGCCGGTTGGCGATCTATCTGTTCCGGGCGACAATACGTCAAAGAATCCGGACGAGCGATGTTCTCCATCGAGCAGCTTAATGTCATACGCGCCGCCGAAATTGTGGAAGTCGCGCCACATATTCCATTGCGTGCACGCGTTCTCGAAATCGGCGCCGGCACTGGACAGCAGGCACTGGAATTGCAGCGCCGCAGCTTCGATGTGAATGCGATTGAGGTGGCTGATTCGGCATATGCAAGCGCCCGAGTCTTTCCTGTTATCGATTACGACGGTGTCCATATTCCGTTCCCGAGCGAAAACTTTGACGTCATTTTCTCATCGAACGCCCTTGAGCACGTGCGCGACCTTACCGGCCTTCATGCCGAAATCCACCGCGTGTTGAAACCTAGCGGTATTGCCATCCATGTCTTACCGACACACGCTTGGCGCTTTTGGTCGACCCTTTCTTCGTTTGTGAGTGGGCCCATCTATTTGAGTTCGGCTCTGCGCCGGATGCTGCCGGGCTCCCGTGACCGGCGCAGCGTCAGCCGGGCTTGGTACGAGGCGATACGGGCTCTCGGCGCCGCGGTGCTGCAACCTCGTCATGGTGAACGTGGCTTCGGGTTGGCCGAATTGTGGTTGTTCCATCCGAGGTGGTGGCGGAGAAATTTCGAATGCAACGGATTTGCATTGCTCTACGACAAGCCGATGGGCCTGTTCTACACTGGCTCAATGGTGTTCGGCGCACGGCTATCGTTGGAGCGACGCGCTCGGCTAGCTCAAATATTGGGCAGTTCGTGCCATCTTTATGTGATGCGCCCTATTGAAACTCCGCGTTCTTAGCACTCCAAGGAGAGGCAAGACGCTGGCAAGCGGCGCAACTGAAGGCGATCAATGCGCCGGTGCAGGCAGCGTCACGGATCGGCAGGTTTGCGCGATGGTTTGCGTCTTAGCCGCGAAACTCGGCGGGATCGATCGGTTGGTCGCGATGTATTGCACTTCGTCAGGCGTGATCGCGTCGGCCGCTTTTTCGGCTGCGCACTGGCAATAGAGACCGATCTGCGCGTCGGTATAACCGCTTTGCTTCATCGAGGGGTCGTTGACCTCGCGTGCGATGCAGGATTGCTTCGCGCTAGCTATGAAGGCCTCCTTATCTTGATCGGACGTGAAGCCCGACGCCGGTGGCGGCGTCTGCGTGCGAGAATAGATCACGGCGCCCGCGGCAATGATGACGATGGCGGCCGCGAGGCCGGCAATCGCGAAACGCTTGCTCACCACGACACCTCCTGGTCATTCAACGACCGACGCGACCGTACCTCAATGGCACGGATGGGCCAATGCACCGCCGAAGATCGAGGTTGACGACGAATGCTAACGCCTCCGTCACGCAGCTAGCCGGCGTAAGATCTGCGCCAGGCGCGGCGCGACTGCGGCAATGCTGTAATCGCGTACGGCGACGAGCCGCGCCGCCGCTCCAAGCTGCTGGGCAGCGGCTGGATTGGCGAGCAGCGCCGACAGCGCTGCCACCCATTGTTCATGATCGGCGGCGGCGAGGCCCACTTTGTGGTCGTGCAGCATATCGGCGCTGATGCCGATCGGCGATCCGACCACTGGACGTCCTGCCGCCATATAGAGCAGCACCTTGTAGCTGAACTTGCCGCGTTCCCATGGCGTATCGGCAAGTGGCGCGATACCGATGGAAAGCGAATCAAGAAAAGGCCGCTCGGCCGCGGGCGACCACGGCACGTAATGGAAGGGCAGCCCTGGCAGATCTGGTCGCTGCTCGCTGCATACCGCAACGGTGGTTCCGGGAAAGCGCGCCGCAACCGCAGCGAGTGCCGGCGCGATGCTCGCGAGATACGGCAGATTAGCAGGACTTCCAAGCCAGCCGATAACCGGCCGCGCCGGAAACGGCGCGGGCGTGACGCGATCGGTGTCCACCGCCATTGGCAGCACCTCGACGTGTGGCGTCCAGCGGCGCCACGCGTCTACCAAATAGGGGCTCGAAACGACGACCAGATCGACCATGCGTGCCAAACGCCGGGCCGTATTGCCATCGCGGAAGAGATGAATCGAATCGTCGACGTCGAGCAGGCGCGGCTTCCGGGTGAGCCCCTCGAAGGTGACAAGAGTTGAGACGAGCTCGCGATACAACCACGTGACATCGACATCTTGAGCGAGCGCAATCTGCGGCAAACGCTGCAGCAAGGTACCGGCTAGCCATGCGGGGCGTAGCCACTTGGCGCGTGGCGGAAACGCGCCGAGGCGCGGCCAGTGCTCGGTGACGGCAACACCCGCATGCGCCAACGCCGGGATGTATTGCCGCACGCGGAAACGCGCGCCGGGCACCGTGGCGCCGCTGGTGAATGCGGCAACGCGGATTGGAATTGCGGATAACATGAATCGGTCTTCCGCGATCAGACGACCAGGATCCCGCGCCGCATCGCCCGAATCTCCGGCCAGGTCGGCCGGCGATCGACGAGAGCCTCGGCGGCGCCAACCATACGAATGTCCCTCGCCGCCTCACGCAGCCGCTGCGCGTATGGCCGATAGATCAGCCGACGTTGAATCGGCGCGAAGCGATAACCTAAAGCGGGAATGATGACCAAATGCCCGAAGAGGTTGGCATGTATGATGCGCAACGCCGAGAAGTGATAGAACACCACCGGCATACCGTCGACTTGCGGCATCGTTCCTGCGTCTGACATCGCGTACCGGCCGATGTTCCACGGACCCAGGCCCGCACCCTTGTGCTGCAGAATGACCAAGCGGTCATAAAGCGACGGCCATTCGTCGAGATAAGTCTGGTCACCGCACAATCCGCGCGCCGCATCATGCACGCACAGTTCAATGCACTGGCCCGCCCACCGGGTCACGCAGCGTTTTCCCTGCTCGCTATTGCGTATGCCCACCCAACCGACGTTGAACCGTCCCGAGGTCTGCTCGTAATGATGGTGGCTCGGCGCGTACCGATGTTCGTGAATGGCGATATCGGCGCCCCCCCACTCGTCGAATAACGGCTGCGCATCGGAATAGAACATCATGTCAGCATCGAGATAGACGACCGCCTCGCCCGGCGTGACCCGGCCAAGCAGCCAGCGCAGCAGGAACGGCGTCGCCGTCCATGAATATTCGGCGATGGACCGTTGTGATTTGACGGTTGCCAATTCACGGAAAGTGCATTCGAGATCGTGGATCGGTAAGGCTTCGACGTGTTTCAGCTTGAGCTGCTCGATCGCCCGTCGTGCCGCATCGTCCATGCACAGCATCACCAGCGTGAAATCGCCGACGAAATGCGCCTCCAACGAGCGGTAAAGCGCGAGCGCCCGCGTCAGATAGTTCGCATAGAACAAGGTGCCGAATAGACGTGCTCTAGGCATTTCGATTGTCGCACATTCGGTGGGACGATGAGTGGTTTGTCACCACCATCATCGCGGATCTCACACGCCTTGTGCCAGCGACCGGCGGTTGTCGGTTAGAAATTGGTTGGTCGCATGCGCAACGGCGGCGATGTCGTCGTCGGCGAGCCATGGGTGGATCGGTAGGGTCAGAATGCGCTCAGCCTGCCGCTCGCAGACCGGAAAGGCGCCGCGTGCGTAGCCGAGTCGCGCGGCCGCGGGTTGCAGGTGGATCGGCACCGGATAATGAATCGCGGTTTCGATCCCGTGCGCTGCGAGGTGCGCTTTAAGCTCGTCGCGGCGGTCAGTCTGGATCACGAATGTATGATAGGCGATGAACTCGTCCGGCCCTTCCGGCGGATTGAAGACGGCCGGATGGAGCAATGTCCGATAGAGCGCGACGTTCTTCCGTCGCCGTTCGATGATCGACGGCAAACGGCCAAGCCGGAATCGCAGTATGGCGGCCTGTAAAGTATCCATGCGCGATACAAGCCCGAACTGATCGACACTGTCGCGGCCGACGAGGCCGTGATTGCGCAGGGAGCGTATGGTACGCGCCAATTTCGCATCATTGGTGACGATGAAGCCCGCATCGCCGCACGCATTTAGATTTTTCAGCGGATGGCACGAAAAGCATCCAACGTCGCCAAAGCTGCCGCTGGTCTTCCCGTGATACCGCGATCCGATCGCCTGTGCAGCGTCCTCGATCACAGCGAGTCCGTGGCGGCGAGCGATTTCAAGAATCGGATCCATGTCACAGACGCGGCCGGTGAGGTGAACCGGCATGATCGCTCTCGTTCGCTTGGTTACGACCGCGGCGATTTTTGTTGGATCGATATTTTGGTCGGGTTGAACGTCGACAAAAACCGGTGTCGCGCCAACTTGGATGACAGCGCCCGTCGATGCCACAAACGAGTTGGGCGGCGTGATGACTTCGTCGCCCGGCCCGATGCCAAGAGCGCGTAAGGCGAAAATCAGGGCGTCGGTGCCCGAGTTGAGCGCGACCGCCTCGCGCGTTTCGCACAGCTTGGCGAGGTCTTGCTCAAGCGCCTCGATCTCGCCGCCGCCGATATAGCTGCCGCTCGCAAGGGTGCGCTCGACGACCGCCAGCAACTCGGCGCTCTCCTCGCGGAATTGTGCCGCGAGATCGACGTACGGAATCCGCGACCGCACCGTCACCGACGGCCATCCTGGGAATAGAACGCCGCGACCGTATCGACGACATATTGCATCTCAGCCGGTGACAGATGCTGATCGCACGGGAAGCTGATGACGTCGCGCGCGTGACGATCGCTGACCGGATAATCGCCTTCCTTGAGGCCATAGCGCTGCAAGGCCGGCTGGCGATAGATCGGCACCGGATAGTGCACCTTCGCCTCGACGCCGCGCGCCTGACAGAATTTCAACAATTCGTCACGGCGCTCGGCGAACACGACGTACAGGTGATAGACGATCCGCATGTCCGCCGGCCGCGGCGGAATGCGGATTCCCCGCAATTTGGATAGCTCGCGGTCGTAAAACGCGGCGTTGGCGATACGCGCGTCCGAAATCGCTTTGGTCTTCGGCAGAAGCCAGTTGCCGACGACGGCCTGAAGGGTGTCGAGGCGCGAGTTGCAGCCGAGCAAGACGACGGTATCGCGGTCGGCAAGCCCATGGTTGCGCTGAAGCCGGAGCTGCTTGGCGAGCTCGTCGTCGTTGGTCACGATCACGCCGCCGTCCGACCACACATTCAGGTTCTTGAGCGGATGGAGGGAGAACGCGCCGGTCGCACCCCAGGTGCCGGCATTGCGGCCGGCGATGGCGCCTAGGATCGCCTGGCAAGCGTCTTCGACGACCGGCAGCTTGTGCCGCTCGGCAATCGGCATCACCGCGCGCATATCGGTCATATAGCCGGTGAAGTGGACCGGCATGATCGCTTTCGTTCGCTTGGTGATGCGCGCTTCCAGCTGCGAGACATCCATGCAGAATGTATCGTCGCAATCGACGAAGATTGGCGTTGCGCCAACTTCGGCGATGGCGCCGACCGTCGCGACAAAGGTGTTGGCGGCGGTAATGACTTCGTCGCCCGCGCCCACACCGAGCGCACGCAGCGACAGCTTCAGCGCGTCGGTGCCGGAATTGACGCCGATCGCGTGCCGCGTACCGATGAGCGCCGCAAAGCGCTCTTCGAATTCGGTCAGGGGCTTCCCGAGCGTAAAATCGCCAGTCGGAACGAACGCTTTGAGCTCGCGCCACAGGTCATCGCAATCAGCAAATTGCTGCGACAGGTAGGAATAGCGCACATGCATGATGGATTGTCGTCCGGAGTTAGAACGGGCCTTTGAAGGCGGGATCGGGCTTATCGATCGGAATGCCGCGCCGCGCGGCGATCACCTCGGCGCGGGCAGCGTCGACCGCCGCTACCGGGAGATCGCACAATTTTCCGACCGCGTCGACGATGGCGCTCGAGCCCGGATAATACGTTTCGGCCAGGGCGAGGCTGCTCGGCGTCGGATGATCCGGCAAGCCGATCCGCACCACGGGCTTCTTGAGCGCATCGAACGCGCGCTCGGCGACCGTCGCGATGATTTCGGATCCGATACCGAAGAGCCGCCAGCCGGTGTCGCAAACTACCAGCTTGCCGGTCCGCCGCACCGACTCGAGAATCAAGGTCGGATCGAACGGGCGCAATACGCGAAGGTCGATGACATCGATCGGACAGTCGACTTTGGCAAGCGCGGCCGCCGCGCGGATGGCTTCGAGGATCATGTACGAATTGGCGACGATCGTCGCCTTGCCGCCCTGCTCGACCAGGCGCGGGCCGGATAATGCGATCGCATAGCGTTCGGGCGGAACCGGTCCGCTCACGTAATGGAGCCAACGGTGCTCGATGAATATGACCGGATTGTCGTCGTCGATCGCGGCGTGCAGCAATCCCTTGAACTCGTAGGGCGTCGACGGCATCACGACCTTGAGCCCGGGAATGTGTGCGAAGAGGGCTTCCAGGCTCTGTGAATGCTGCGGTCCCTGCCCCCAACCGCGGCCGATGACCATGCGAACGGTCAACGGAACGCGATGGCGGCCATTGGTGACGTAGGAGCTCTTGGCAGCCGCATTGAACAGCTGTTCAAGCGACAAAAGGGCGAAATCGACCCGCTGGTGGGTCATGACGGGACGCCGGCCCAGCAGCGCGCTGCCGATCGCGATGCCGGTCAGACCATTCTCGGCAACCGGCATTTCGATGACCCGGTCCGAACCAAATTCGTCGACCAGGCCTTTGGTTGTGCCGAAAATCCCGGTCGGGTCGGCGACGCCTTCACCCAGAAGAAAAACTTCGGGACGATCACGCAACGCTTGCGCGAGGGTCTCGCGAACTGCCTCGGCCGCCGTGATGATGCGTTCAGCCGGCATAGAGATGGCGCTCGGCGGTGTCAGGCGTCGGATAGGGTGCGGCCTCAGCATAAGCGAAGGCGGCGTCGAGCTCGGCGGCGATCTCGGCAGCGAGATCGCTGCGCTGTGATTCACTCAGCAAACCCCGCTCACTCAGATAGCGTGCAAGGGCTTCAATCGGATCGCGTCTCTTCCAGGTTTCGAATTCGGCCTCGGTGCGATAGCCCAGCGTATTGTCGAAATTGGGTCCGCAATGCTCACGCCAACGATAGGTTGCCGCCTCGAGGAACGTCGGCCCCAAGCCGGCTCGCGCGCGCCGTACGGCATCCGACGCCGCACGCTGAACCGCGACGGCATCGTTCCCATCCACGGTGACCGCTTGAATGCCGTGGGCAGGTCCAAGGTCGGCGATCGGACGCGGTGGTTGACGTTCCTCCAGCGATGTGTAGACCGAATAAAGGTTATTTTCGCACACGAACACGACCGGCAACCGATGAACCGCGGCAAAGTTGGCGCTCTCGTGAAATACGCCCTCTTCGACTGACGCGTCTCCGAGATAGACCACCGCGACATCGTCCCGCTTCGCCTGCTTCAGCGCCAGTGCTGCGCCAACCCCGATCGGAATCGAAGCCGCGACGATCGGCAGGCTCAACAACATGCCAACGGCCGGGTCGAAAAGATGCATCGATCCACCGCGACCGCCGCAACACCCGCCGGCGCGGCCCATCAGCTCGCACAACATGGCGCGCAGGTCCCCGCCCTTGGCAAGATAATGAGCGTGGCATCGGTGGGTCGAGACGACCTGATCCGATCGCCGCAAGACTGCGCTGACGCCGACCGGAACCGCTTCCTGTCCGATCGAAAGATGGACCGGACAGCGCATTTTTTCTTCGCGATACCGCTTGGCGATTTCCTCTTCGATCATGCGAATGCGTAGCATGTCGCGAAAGAGACCCGTCGCGGGGGACGGATCGAGTGCGGTGCTTTGCGATGCTTTGAGTCCTGTCACCATCACATAACCATGCCACGGTCGTTGGCGCGTCGAAGAGTCAGCGCGGATTTGACAGCCGATATCACAGCTATTTCAGTAGCGTCTGGACGTACTTAAGGACGGTCGCCTTTTCGACGGCCGCCCGATGGCCTAGGATTCCGACCTTGACCGATCCGACAATGTTGCCGATGAAGCCGACCGCCTCCATGTCGTCGGTGATAGCCGCCAGCGGCGCCGTCACGGAAAAGAACGCGTCGCCCGCTCCCATCGTGTCGAGCACGCGGCGGGTAAACGCCGGAACGCGGCGGATGCCGTTGTCGCGGTCAAACACCACGCAGCCGTTGCGGCCATGCGTGACGACTAGGCGGTCCACCGACATCGCCTTGTGTAACAACTCGCCCGCGATCTTGGCGGGATCGGCGTCCTTGTCGCCGATCGCCAGCCGCGCTTCCGGCGCGTCGATGCAGACGTAGTCGGCATGCGAATACTTGGTCACGAGGTTGAAGCCGTGATTCGCGGAATTGCTTTGAGCATTCACCGCGAGGAACCGGCTGTCGCGCGTCAGCGTCTCGCGCATGCGCGGCGAGATCAATCCGTGACCGAAATCGGTGACGATGACGACGTCGGCGTCCTTTGCCTTGGATTCAATCTCGCGCAACATCCGGTTCTCAAGCTCATCGGGCAGCAGCGCGTCGTCCATGACGTAGACTTCGAACAGCTTGCGGTAGAAATCATGTTCGATGTAGCGGATCTTGCGGATCGTCGGCTTTTCCGAACGATGATAAAGCGACAGCCCGACATTGGGGCGCAGCGTGCGCCGAACCGTGTCCTCGTAGCTCTCGCGTTCGCCGATGGCGGTGATGACATTAACCTCGCGGCAGAAATCGGCCACGTGGTTCGCCGCAGCGATCACGCCGCCCGCGAAGACTTCGTGGCCTTGGCGCAAGGTCGCCAAGACAGATTCCTTGGGCGGCCGACCTAACGGCGAAACATAGATGTATTCGTCGATAATGGTTTCGCCGATCAGCAGCACGCGCTTGTCGGAGATGCGATCGATCAATTCCGGAATGCGCGTCAGGAAGCCGCGCGACCGCGCGTGCTCGAGATAACGCCGAACTTCGGGATCGCTGGTATCGAGATGGCGATTGATAAGTTCCGACGAGCTATAGGTCGCATCGTCGGAGAAATGCACGGTTCCGCCGTAAGCTTCGACCGCCCGTCGTTCGTCGACGATCTTGCCGGTTACGTCGTTGCCAGCGTCGCGATATTCGACGCCCTTCACATAGACGTCCGGCCGCACGGACTCGATGACGTTGACCGCGGTTTGGGCGTTGTTGATCGCCACCCAATCGACGCAGCTCAACGCGCCCAACATTTCCGCGCGGAGATGTTCGCCGAAAGCGGGACGCGTCGGTCCTTTGTTGACAAAACGATCGGCGGTCACCGTGACGAACAGCACATCGCCCTGCCGGCGCGCCTCTTCGAGATAGCGGACATGCCCGAGGTGCAGCAGGTCGAACGTGCCATGCGCCAAAACGATCTTCTGGCCCGCACGCCGATACTCGTCCGCAAGATCGGACATCTCGGCGAGCGAGCGAATCTTGGATCGGGCGGTCCGATCGGCAAGCGTACCGTTATCGCTGAGCATGATCCGTCGCTCTGCGGGCGGTGCCGCAGCGTGCGCAATAGCAAGCGATCAGACGAAACCCCATGATCGGCAAACGAGACAAAGGCGCTTTCCCCTGGCCGCATTTATGGCACTAACAGCACCGTAATACAAAGACATCGCGCAGTCGGCGTTGATCCGGCAAGCCTGTTGCTGCCCGCGACAACCGAATGATAGACAAAGGCCGCTGGAGCGGTGGCAGTCTGGGGACCCGGGGTATGTGGCGGACCGTAGCGAAACTTGCCGTCTCCGCCTTTTTGATTTGGCTTGCATTCCGCGGTTGGAATTCCGCCGGAGTCTTTCATCAAATCCTGACGGTCAATCCGTGGGCGCTCGTTGCCGCGCTTGCTTGCGTCGGCGCGTTGATTCCGCTGCTCGTCGTGCGCTGGGGAACGATCCTCGCCGGACTCGGTCGCCGGTGCCGGTTCACGGCACTGTTTCCCATCAGCATGATGAGCGCGTTCTTCGGCCAGACACTGCCGTCGACCACGGGCGGCGACGTGATGCGCGTTTGGCTCGCGTACCGCGCGGGGCTTTCGGGGCGCATGGCGTTCTCGAGCACTCTGATCGATCGCATCATCGGTGTTCTCGTCAACCTGCTCTTCGTGACCGCCGGGCTGCCCTGGTTGGCGCGGTTGGTTTCAAGCGACATCATTTGGCGCGTGATACTGGCGACTCTCGCGCTCGCTTATCTGGCGATTGTCGTGGCGATGGTTCTCGATTTCCTGCCCTTGCCGTTACGGCGCCTGAAACCGGTCGCGGCCATCGTTAGCCTTGCGAGTGATTTGCGTCTCGTCTTGCTGAAGCCTCGTACGGCAATAGCGCCACTGGCCTACAGCGTCATCAACCAGATCGGCACAATCGTCGTGGTTTTCATCTTGGCGAAAGGCATCGGCGTCGGCGTGAGCATATGGCAGCTTGCGCTGATCGTGCCCCTCTCGACACTCGTGCAGGCGGTGCCGATCTCGATCGCGGGATGGGGCATTCGCGAGAATTTCTACGTTCTCGCCTTCGGCCAGATCGGCGTCCCAAGCCCTGACGCGCTTGCCCTGTCGGTGCTTTATGGCGCGGTCGTGCTCGTGACGAGCTTGCCCGGTGGCCTCATTTGGCTCGCTCGACGCCACGCCAAGCCCATGGACGCATCCGCGGCTGAACATAACCGCTGACGTGTTGCGGCGGTCGCGGCACGCCGGCCCAGCCAAATCGCCCCGTTTATGGGGTTGCGAGCCGGTGGACGCTTCGGATAGCCTGAAACTGTCCGGATTTCGGGGGTTATATGGCGCGTGGTGGTGAGCATAGGCCGGATCTGACGGTGGTTGTGCCGTGTTACAACGAAAGCAAAAACATCGCGCAAACCGTTGAACAGATTCATCTCGCGGCACAGTCGGCCGCGATTGGCAGTCATGAGATCATCGTTGTCGACGATTGCAGCACCGATGACACGGTGGCGGTCGTCGCGCAGCTGGCGCGTCGCGATCCGCAGGTCGTGCTAGTCCGGAATGCGCGCAACGTCGGTTTCGGCGGCGCCTATAAAGAGGGCATTCGGAACGCACGCGGCCTCTACGTCATCATGGTGCCTGGCGACAATGCTCATCCGCACGAAGGCATCAGCCCGATCCTACGCAAGGCCGGCGGAGCCGATATCGTCATTCCCTATCTTGCCAATCCGGAGAGGCGCTCCAAGCGTCGCCGCGTGGTCTCGCGCGCATTCACCACGATGATGAACCTGCTCTTCGGCCTGCGCGTGCCTTATTACAACGGCCTGGTTCTGCATAAGACCGATCTGCTGCGAACCATCGAGATCACGACCGATAGCTTCGCCTATCAGGCCGAGGCGCTCGTCAAACTGATCCGCTCCGGCGCCCGTTACACGACGGTTTCGGTCCCAATCAACGAACAAGAGAAGCGTTTCGGCAATGCGTTCCGCCTTCGCAATATTTACCGCGTGCTGAAGGCGGTTTTTGGCCTCTGGCTCACGATGCGCCGCTTTCGGGCTCAACCCGAGCAATTGAGAGCCGCGGCGGAAGACGCCAGCGGCCGCCTGGGCGTCACGCCGGCGCGCGGCAGCTGAAACATCGGCGCCAGCCCACGAAGCGGAAGCGCGGACGATTTTGAACCATTGCGGTATTGTATTCGAAGATGCCCATGACGGTCGATTTTGACTACGAACAACTGGTCGCGGATTTCAATCACAGCCTGAACACGCAGCTGCGCGGTCACGGCTCCGAGAACCGCTATCTCGAGACCTGGGTGCCCGACGAGGATCCGGTCAAGGGCATTCTCAACATGGTTGAATCGGCGTTGTCGGCCGGTTGCGACGAGTTGCGGATCGCCTTTTCTCCTGCGCTGATCGGCGCCGACGCCCGGCGCACGCTGGTCGTCACAATCAACCAGATTGCGCACGGAACGCTTTCGGAAAACGCGGGTCGCTGCAACTTGATGATCCGCACCAGCCAGGCTACATCTTGACCGTGGTTGCCAAGGCCGTTCATCCGGACCTGTTGTCCGCGTTGCATGCGGTTGCCGCGCGGCTCGAATATGCCGGCCCGCTCGACGCGGACAGCGGCACGCATTATTCCGTTACCATTCCCGAGGCGACGCTTGCCGTCAGCATCGGATCCGCCCCTTCCTGGATGGTGCGCGCGGCGCGTCACGCGGGCACGCGTGACGATACATTGCAGCGTTTGCTCGATGTGTTTTGCCGGACGATCGAGGGTCTGCCGCTGCGCGAGGCGGCCGATCATGGTGCAATCCATGTACTCGAGCGCCTGCGTCAACAAGGCCCGTCGCTCGCCATCCACGGTATCGTCACGGTCCGCAGCGCCGGCCCCGGTTTTGTCACATGCGAAACGCTCATGCGCGGCATCCTGCATGAGCACGAACGTCGCTCCGGCCCCGTGCCAATTCAGAATTTCTGGAATCCGCCGTTGTCCGAAGCGTGGCGCGGCATGGACACGGCGGCGCGCTTGGCAACACTCAAGCCGATCATCGACGAGTTCCGGGCCACGGCCGGCCTCGGCGCGAACGATCTCTGGCTGGTGCGTATCGAGCGAATGGCGCGCATCGTTGTCGGATTCGGCGCGGCAGTCGGCCACGACCGGAAACCGATCTTGTTGCGCAAGCTGGAATCGGTGATCCGGCACAAAACCGGTGACCGGTTGGAGCTTTACATGGAGGAGATGAAGGACGACAATACCATTCGTCGCCTTCAACCCGAAAAAGAGAATTCGCCATGACCGGAATGACGGATCACGTCGATCTGATTCTGGACGGCACAAAGATCGCTTGGCATCAGGATCGCATTCGCGCGTGGGAGCGCGGCGAACGCATCGCGCCGATTACGATCGATATGGCGCTGACGCGAGCGTGCAATTACGCCTGCCATTATTGCTATGCGATGCTCCAGGAGAACGACCGCAAGTCGATCACGCGCCAGGTGATTTTCGACTTCTTGCAGGACTGCGCCGATATCGGCGTCAAGGGCATCTCGTTCGTATCGGACGGCGAAAGCACCATTTCGCCGGTCTTCATCGATTCAGTAATGCGCGGGCACGAGCTCGGCCTTTCGATGGCGGTCGGCACCAACGGCTTCGTCTTCAATCGCCGCAAGCTCGAGGAAGTTCTACCGGGCCTCACCTATCTTCGCGTCAACATCTCCGCCGGTGAACGGCAGCGTTACGCGGAGATCATGGGCGTCAAGGAGCATTGGTTCGACCGCGTCTGCCAGAACATTCGCGACATGGCAGACATCAAGCGCAAGAGCGGACTGCCGGTGACGATCGGGCTGCAGATGGTTTTGATGCCGCAGTACGCCGATCAGATCATGCCGCTTGCGCGCCTCGGCGGCGAACTCGGCGCCGATTATCTGGTGATCAAGCACTGCTCCGACAATGAAGACGGCGATCTCGGCGTCGATTACGGCGGATATGAGAAGCTGTACGATACGCTGCACGCGGCCGAAGCGCTGTCGACCGACGACTATAAGGTCCGCGTCAAGTGGTCGAAAATCGAAGCGCACGGCCAGCGCAGCTATCAACGCTGTTACGGCGCGCCATTCCTATTGCAAATCTCCGGCTCGGGCCTTGTCGCGCCGTGCGGCATGCTGTTTAACGAACGGTACAAGAAATTCCATATCGGCAATATCTGTGACACCCGCTTCGCCGAGTTGTGGAATTCAGACCGGTATTGGGAGGTTATGAACTACCTCGCCGGTCCGCAATTCAATGCCCAGACGATGTGCGGCTCGCTTTGCCTACAGCACAAGGTAAACGAGGTGCTGGACAGCTATCTCAAGGGCCAAGTCGAAATTCCCGAGGTCGCCGGCGCCGAACCGCCACAGCATCTCAATTTCGTCTGATCGAACCGCCGCTCAACGTCCGTCATTCCGGCGACCGCACAAACACGGATTCGATCCGCAGAATTCGCTTCATCAGGCCGATCATGCGCGTCATGGCGAGAACGGACGGATTGCCGAGCACGAGGCGGGAGCCGGACGCGACAACCTGGCTGCTTTCAAGCAGCCGGCTGATCCGCCGATCGACAATCTCTTTCGCGCTATAACGCGCCAACAGCTGACGCCGCGTTAGTCCGGCGGGCGCGTTCGCCAACTCGATGAGCAGACGGACCCGCCGGCCGGTCTCGCCCATATTGTTCCAATGGAAGTAGACGTAGGCAAAGCAAACATACATGCCGAGGTCGGCCAGATGCGCGCCGATTGGTCGGTCGCGCCAAACCAGCGACAAGGCAATCAGCACCGCCGCGCCAACGATGAATCCGCAAACCATCGAACGGTAGATGCCCCCGGCCGGGAAGCAACGGAGCCAAGTAATCTGCGCGATCACGTCGCCGACGCACGCGACGACGACGACAGGAAGCCACCAGAAACCCGACAGCATCCCCTCACCCACCGATGCCAATGCCGAGGATCTTCCGCCAGACGATGAAAATATGACCGAGGCTCCGGCCTTTGTCCGTGAGCTGGCAGCCCATCGCGCCATCAACGGCGAGGCCTTCGCTCATCAGGTCATCGATCCGCGGCGTGACCAAGAAGTCGTCATCGAGACGGCGATAGAGCTCGTCTCGTTCTAATCCGCCGGGACCGGCGCGCTCGATCAGGTCCGTGATCACCATGATCGGGCTTTCGACTTCGACCGCCGGATACGTCAGCACATAGGCCGCGGCAATCGCGAGCCCGAACGCGACGGTCTGCGCCCACGCACCGGCATTGTCCGGAAGAAATCGACCGAGGCTCGGTTCAGCGTGGGCGGCAAGCCATAGGACAACCGCTCCGCCGACGACTGCTCCGGTCAACAGCAAGATCAGCGTTTGCCCGGTGGCGCGCGGCCGCCGAATTCGCCAAACAATCCAGTGAACCAAAAACGCGAACGCGAACAAGGCCAGCCCAAGCAACACGACCGCCACGGCTCAGCGCTCCGCTGGCCGCAGATATGCGAACCACGACGCCGTCGACTTGGCGATTGATTCCGGGTCCCACAGCGGCGCATCGCGCCAATAATCGATATTCGCCAAGACCTTGGCCACGCCGTCCGCGAAACTGACGTCCGGCTTCCAGCCGAGATCACGGCCGATGCGCGTGATATCGGCCCAGGTGCAGTCGGGCTCGCCTGGCCGCTTGGGGATGTTCACCACCGGCCCGCCGCCGAGCAATTCGACGAGGCGATTGACCGATTGCGGCTGTCCGGCGCCGAGGTTCCAAACCCGGCCACTGAGCACGGTCTCCGCCGTCGCCAAGAAGGCGCGAGCCACATCGGTGACATAAAGGAAATCGCGCCGTTGCGTGCCGTCGCCGACGACGGTGAATGGCCGATTGGCGATCTTCTGCTTGAGAAAGACGCCGAACACCGCGCCGTAGGCGCCCGAGGTACGTGAGCGCGTGCCGAAGGCGTTGAATATCCGGATCGAATTGACCGGCAGGCGATAAACCTTGTGCCAATGGAAGCAGGCCTGTTCGCCCAAATTCTTGCTCAACGCATAGGGATGCTCCGGCCGGATCGGATGATCTTCCGTCGTCGGAACATCCGCGAGGCCATAGCATGACGACGACGCAGCATAGACGAACTTCGCCACCGTGCCGGCATGGCGGGCACATTCCAGCATGGCCACCGTGCCTTGCACATTGACCGAGAGGTATTCGGCCGGCCGCTCGATCGACGGCACCAGATCGCCGATGCCGCCGTAATGGAAGACGTACCGGGCATCGCGAAACAGCGGATCGTTCGGCGTGTAGCTGCGAATATCGCGCTCCTCGAGGACAAGCCTTGGGTCGCGCTCGTGCTGCGCCAGATTGTCACGACGGCCGCCCGTGAGATTATCGATGACGCGGACGCGCATGCCGCGCGCCAGGCACAAATCGACCATGTGGCTGCCGATGAAGCCGGCGCCTCCGGTGACGATGGCGATCGGCTCGGTCATGCGCGGCAGTTCACGCGACCTTGAGCGTCTTCAGTCGGCGAACGTTGTAATAACGTTCGTCGTCGAACGAATTCGGCAGTAGCCCCTGCGCGAACGCCTTGCACATGTCGCGGACCGCGTCTTCGATGGTGAACGATGACGTGAATCCGAGCTCGCGGCGAATCTTATCCGAATTTATGTGATAGCTGCGCGGATCGTCCGATTTGGTGACCTCGATTCCGACAGCGGCGCGATCGGGAAACTCCTCGGCGGCGATCCGTTTGACGATCTGTGCGATCTCCATGATCGACAGATTCTGGAACCCGCAATTGTAGGTGCGGCGGTCGATACGCTCGTCGGGCAACGTCAGCAACAGCTTGTAGGCCTCGATCATGTCGAGGATGTGAAGGTTGGGACGCTTTTGCTCGCCGCCAAAGACGGTGATCTTGCCCTTGTTGACGGCGTGATTGGTCAAGATGTTGACCGACAGATCGAGGCGGCAGCGTGGCGAGTAGCCGCACACCGTCGCCGGCCGGATCGTGACCCATACGAAGCCAGGATCGTTGAACGCGGCGAGCTGTTCCTCGCATTCCCACTTGAAGCGGTTGTAGAGCGTCAGCGGCACCTTGGGATGGTCCTCGAACACTTCGGGCGCGTCCGAGACACCGTAGACCGAGCTGGTCGAGGCATTGATGAACCGCTTGATTCCGGCCGCACGGCAAGCGCGCAGCATCGGCAGGAAGGCGTCGCGGTTGATCGACGTGCTCAGGCGTTCGTCGAGCGCGAACGACGTGTCGTTGGAGATGCACGCGAGATGGATCACCGCATCGCAGCCGGCGACGGCCTTGGAGAATGCATCGGCATCGCGAATGTCCCCGCGCACGAGCCGCAACCGCGGATGCGGCCAGAACGCCGAACCGAACCAGAACGTGTCGTAGACGACGACGCGATGGCCTAACGCGAGCAACTGCGGGACCAGGGCATGGCCGACATAACCGCCGCCACCGGTGACCAAGATCGTATTGAATTGAGGCATTTTGGGATGCTGGTCCTTGTTGGATCGCGTTGGAGAAGGAAAGTCCGAGAGAAGAGCAACAGCTATCGGGCCGATCCGATATTTGCAAGCATCGGCTTGGACGGCGTCAGCCTGTATCGGCCGATGCCTGGGCGAGGATCTGGGCTAAACGGACGACCAATCGGGAATTCCGCGTGAAGACTCGATTCCCGAGCCGAAGCGTTACGCGATCATTTGCGCCAACCGCCAAGGTCGGCGCGGCGCCATCGCCATCTTCGGATGCAACAGTCAGGTCAACCGGCTGATTCGGCGCACGGCCGGTCATGAAAAACACGGCGAATTTCTCGATCGCCGCAATGACGGCGGCCCGTTCGGCCGCGGACGCAGCCGCGCCTTGGGGCAGTCGCGCCATGTTCAGTTCGACGAGATCGGCGCACTCGGTCAGGACTTTCAGCATCGTGTCGCGGTGACGCGGCGAGCGGTACCGCGGGACGCGGGGATAGCCGGCTTCGGGAATGACGTCAGAAACGTCGATGACCGAAGTCCAATGGAGAAAATGCGTCCAGCGGAATGCGCCGACCACCGTCGCCAGCGACGGCACCCGGCCGAGCCCCTGTTCGACCAGGGCGAAAAATCCAGCGGCCGTCTCTTCGAACCCGATGAAATCGCTGCGTGGAAACGGGCCGACCTTCTGGAAAGCAGCGATGACCGGCAGGCCGAAGCGCGCCAGTTCGAGACCGATACTCGACCAGGCGGTGACGGCGACGTCGGCGATCTCCGCGAGGTTGTAGCTCGATAGGCGGCTGTCCGGCGGGATCACCGCCACGTTGGGCGGTAGATCCGCAAGCGCCGTTTGCATTTGTGCGTATTCGGAAGCGACGGTCATGTGGCGGTGACTCACCGCCATGCGCGGATGCAATCGTATGATGAGCCGAACATCGTCGCGCCGCACGGCCCAATCCACCATCGCACGCAACCAAGCGATCTGGTTCCGAAACGGGTTCTTCGCTGGCTGGGTCTCGACGCCGAGAACACGCATGAACTCGCGGTTGCAGACCAGCTCGTCGGTGCTGTTGGAATAGATGGCGACGACCTTGCCGCCGGCGGGAAGCCCAAGCTGGCGGCGCAGGTCGCCGGGATCGGCGACCCAGTTCGGCGAGTAGGTCGACGCACCGCCATGCCCCCGCAGCCGGAACAGCGCGCCTTCCACAATATCGTCGACTAATTGCGGCGTGATGGCTGTATGCCGATTGGCGTCCCAGCGATCGACCTGTTTTGCAAAATGGCTGGTCGCATAACCGGGCCAAAGGACGACGCGGCGCCGATCGATGTCGCAGTTATAGGCGTGTGAGATGTGCGTCAGCCCGATGCCGCAGCGCTTGGCGAAAATTTGCGGCGGCAGGTAATAGGCGTAATCACCGAAATAGACGATACGGACGATTTTGAAACGCGCCGCCAGCGCCTTGACGGCGAGATAAACGGCAAGCGAAGAATAAAGCAGCGCGGTCAGGAGCGCACGATCCGCTTCCGTCAGCTCGCCGACGGAAACCTTACGCTGCGCGCGCAGCGTTTCGCCGAGGCAAGCGGCGCCCACGGCGATGTCGTCGTACATCGTATCCCACGGCGCTGCCGCATTCGCTTTCACGACCTGAGCGATCTCGTCCCGCGCCGCCGGATCGAGAACGCTTTCGAGCGACAAATCGCTCAACCCGTATTCGCTGCCGGCGCTAAGCATGTTGGTGCGGCACTGCGTACACGCCGTATTGCGGGTATCGCCGGGCGCGGTCGGCGGCACGTGCAACGAGAACTTCACCGAGCACATCGGCTGCATCCCGTCGCAGGACAGGATGAGCGCGGCATGGCCCGAATCCTGAAGGACGCGCGCCAGCAGCGCATGGCTGGCATAGAACGGCGCGATCCCCGCATCAGGCGCCAGAAACAGAGTCACCGGCTGGCCGTTGGCTTCGAGCGCATGGACGGTCGAGCGCCGCTGTTCGCGCGCGGGTGTCAGCCGAGCTTCGACGGCGGCAGCGCGGGCGCGACGGAGCATGCCGAACATCGCGCGTAAACGGCGCCGAAGCAGGTTCGGCGCGTGACGCGACGACAGCGATTGGTCGATGTTTTCTTGATTGGTTGCCGACATGATGCCGAAATTCACGCGCCCGCAAAGCGTGGGCGCCTCGCCGATCAACCCGAAAGCGGGAAGGCCGGCGACCGAATTGTGCCGCTATTCTCCGGAAATCAGCTTAGTCCGCGCCTTCGACGAACACATTGAAGCTGCCCGTCGCCTTGTGCTCTTCGCGCGCTTTTTTGAGCCGGACGATAAGGTTCTTCGCCTCGTCCTCGTCCCAATCGCAGGTCTTATAATCGGCGGGATTGTAATTGGCCACCCGCGAGCGTTTCTTCATCGCCGGATTCAACGTCGTCATCAGAAACTCGGAGACCGCCAGCGGCAGGCTGGTGAGAACGATGTTGATCATCAGGTGCATGCCGATCTTCGCGATCTCGAAGATCTCGCGCGGCTTCAAGTACCATCGCTCGGGCAGCATGAACCAGCCGATACCCTTGGTGTGCCCGAAGATGGCGCCCACCGATTTGACGTTAACATAGGACCGCAGGTTGTAGCTGATGATGTCGCGCTTGAGCTGCCACTCGGAACAGGTTTCGGGAACATAGGGCAGCGGTGTCTTGTCGAAGATGCTGGTGGTCATCGCCAGCACGCTGTTGAAATTCCGCCAGTTCTTGGTCACGACCACGCGGCCCGTTTGTTTGAGCTCGTTCCACAGCGGCGTACCGGGATACGGAATCAGGTTGTTGTATTTGGTCGCCACAACCTCGGCGTTGCGCACGATTTTGTACGAATGCTCGCGGTCCGCGGACGTTTCGGTCGGCAAACCGAAGATCATGAACAGCGACACGTCCATGCCGTATTTCTTGCACAAGGCCGCCGTTTCCATGTGGCAGTCGATCGTCTCGTCTTTGCGGATCAAGTCGGCGATCCGCTGCACACCGGTCTCCATACCGAAGCCCATGTGCGTGAACCCGGCCTCGGCCATGTGGCGCACCAAATCTTCGCCGCCGTGTTCGAGCACGTTGTCGGCCCGCGTCTGCACCGACAGCTTGACCTTCTTGTGCAGGCCACGCTCGATGATCATGTCGCAGAGCTCGTGGACACGACGCGCCTTGAGGCAGAAATTGTCGTCGTAGAAGACGATCTGGTGCTGGTTGTATTGGTTGACCAGAACGTCGAGCTCTTCGACGATCTTCTGCGCCGACCGGTAACGATAGGTCGTTCCGGTAAGCAGCCGCTGGCTGCAGTACGAGCAGCGATAGGGGCAGCCGCGCGACGTCGTCATGAATCCCATGTCGTATTTGGGATTTTTGAAGAGGTGATAGGGGAAGCTCGGAATCTCGTTGATGTCCGGGATCAGCGGCGCGGTCGGATTGCTGTGAACCTTGCCGTCGCGCCGAAAGCTGAGGCCGAGAATTTTGGTGGGATCCTGCCCGCCGCGCAACGCGCGATGGAGTTGGAGCATGATCTCCTCGCCCTCGCCGCGGACGACATAATCGGCGCTGCCGATCTCGAGTGCTTCCTCGGGCAACGTTGTCGGGTGCAGCCCGCCGAACACGACGGTCGCGTCGGGGAATTCCGCCTTGACCATGCGCCCGATTTCGTAGCCGCGCCCGACATGCGCCGTCAGGCACGAGATGCCGACGATATAGGGGCGCTCAAGACCATCCAGCGCCTCGCGCAGCACCGATGGCGTGATGTCGATGGTCTCCTCATCGATCACCCGACATGGAATGCCGTGCTGTTCGAGATAGGCAGCGATATAGCCGATCGCGACCGGAATGCCGACCGGCACGTAGCGTGACAAGAAACCACCGAATTTTTCAGTCGCCGGATTAATCAGCAGCATTTGTACGGACCCCGCCTAAACGCGCCGAAAAAGGGTACCAGTCCGAATCCCGTAAAACAAGGTCGGACCCGTGGAAATGAACCCTAGAGCGGCGTTACCGGTCACCGGAATGACCCGCCGGCGCCACGGTTAGCACACCCATGGACGGCCGCTCGCTGCCGAACGCGCTGCGCAGCACCTCGGCAATGCCGAAACGGGTGAAGGGAACTAGATCTGAATTGAGCCGAAATGTGGCCGTACGGTGCTCCGCCGGACACGGTCCGGCCGGGTCGTAACCGGTAAGGAGACACCCGGCCGGATTCGCGTAGATGTTCTCGCCGCAGGCGCGATCGAAGACAAAGCTGTGCCGGCGCAGTCCCGCGAGCTCAAGGCTGACATTCGTGTCGTAACTCGATAGGCAGAGGCGCCGATTATAGAGAAAGTCGTTCGCCGGCGGCTCGAAGTCGACCAGGAGCACCTGATCGTCGGCGTGCGCGAGATAGGCGCCTACCTGGGCGCGGAAGTCAGCGACGATCGGCGCCTCGTAGAGCAGCCACTTGCCGAGCTGCAACTGGTTGGTCATGAAGATAAACACGAGGCTCGCGAGCGCGATCATGCGCGCCGGCGCGAACCGCACCAGCTGGAGAGCGCCAACGGCCAACAGTAATGCGCCGAACTGGGACGCGACGGCGTACCGGCTGTTGACGTCGAAGCGGGCCGGGAACCGATCGATCGCGATATACGGCACCGTACCGAAAATCAGCACGATCGCGCCGACGATGAGGAGGCCCCGCGCCTCGCCCGAACCGATCGCACCATTGCGCCACGTCGCGCGCCCGACAAACAGCGCGCCGATCAGCAGCACGAAACTCAGCAGCGGATTGTCGTAGCGCCAAAGATCGGCGGCGAACACGACCGGCTCTCGAACATCGAGAAAAAAGCGCAGGCTCTGCTTTGCGAGCCGCGCGAAGTCGTGCCCATCGGGCGCGGCGATTTCGTTATAGCCGTGATAAATTCCCTCCGGCGTTAGCCAAAAGACGCGAACTGCCGCCGCAGCGAGCGCCAACATCGCGAACGGCGCAATCGCTCGCACTGCATCGCGCCAATTGCCGCGTTCGCGGTAAAGCAGCCACCACCGCAGCGGCTCCAACGCGACCAGCGTCTCAATCGACAAGCCGGCGATCATTGCTAGCAATGCACCGACGAGCGCGGCTGCTCCCCTTCGTAGGCTCAGCCAAATCGACAGCAGGTAGAAAAACGTCACTGGCTCATAGAACGAGTGCGCGAGACTGCCGTGGAGATCGGCAACGAACGGCGACGACATGTAGAGCACCGCCAACGACGCGGCGACGGACGGGCTCGATCGCGCGTCGCGGAAGATCCGCCAGATCAACCAGCCGCATGCCAACAGACTGCCGATGGCAAGGATGTGACCGACCTGCCCTGCCCGACCGCCACCGAGCATGAAGCACAGATCGAGGAAGATTCCATAGGCGGGATGCGCCGCCTCCCACATGTAACGCGGGATCGCGCCTGGACCTTGCGACCGATATACCCAAACCCATGCCCAGTCGTCGCCGCCGAAAATCGTGTTCGACAGGAGCAGCGGCAGATTGACCGCCAACGCCAAGATCAGCGCGGCGAAGACGCAGGAACGAGCGACCCGCTCGTCTTCGAGCGTACCCTCGACGCGAGAAACCGCGCAATCGCTGAGCTCAATCATGGATTCTTACCGACACGGACCGGACCGGAGCTTCGATCGACAACCAGATCACCCGCATCGAAGGGCGCACCGTCGATCACGCGGCGCGCAAGGTCCGCGATCCGAAAACGAGTGAACGGCTGCATCCCCGGTCGAAGGTGGAAGTCCGCATCCCATTTGGGCGGGCACGGCGTGTGCGTAAAACCGGTGGCGCCGCATTGGCCGTCGGCCGTGTATTCGGCGGCTTGGCAGTCGGCATCGTAGGCGAAGCTGCCGTGATCGCGTCCGGTGATATTGAGCGCAACGTTGATGTCGTAGTTCGCCAGACACCGTCCGACGAAAAGTATTTTGTCGCTGCGCGGCTGGAAATGAACGAACAGCAGCTCGGGGTCATGGTGCGCGAATTCGCTGGCGAGATCGGTCTGGAGATCGTCGACGACGAGCTCGTCGTAAAGCATCCATTTGCCGAATTGCAGCTCCATCGCCGAGAACAGAAAGACGACCAGCGCCATCGCGACGCCACGTGCCGCGCGTCCGGGCAATGCCGTCAGCACCGCGGCTCCCAAGATGAAGACGCCGAATTGCGACATGACCGCGAGCCGCGCGTAGAAACCGGTCCACATGGGTGGCCGACCGGCCGCGACATAAGGCGCCATCCCAGCAAACAGGACGGCGCCGCCGAGGATAAAAAGCCCGAGAAGCCGGCGCGGCGACACGGTCGTGGCCGGTGCTCGATAGGCCGCAAAGCCGATCGCCACCGATGCGAAAATGAGGGCCACGATAATCGCGACGTTCTCGTGCCCGAACAGCCTGGGCACGAATTTCAGCGGTTCCATCGCCAGCACGTAATAATGCAGATGGGTCACGATCCCGCGCAGCACTGTACCGATCGCGAACGGCTCGATGGCATTGCGGCCGGTCGCGTACCCGCCGGGAACGAAGAACGTCAGCCGCGCGATCAGCAGCGCGAGGACGATGCAGACATAGGGAGCGCTGCGCCACGCGATCGCCTTCGCCCGCTTGCCGCGCTGCCACAAGTACCACCAACGGACGATCTCCAACGGCGCCAGCGTCTCGATCGACAGCGCGATCGCCTGGCACAACATGGCCACGACGATTGCGCTGATGCCCGGCCGGCCGCTGATTAGGATCGACGCCAGATACAAGAAAATGAGGACGTCGTACTGAACATGCGACAGCGTGGCGCGATTGCCACCGAGGAACGGCGACGCAAGATAAAGAATCGCGACGCTCGCGCCGAATACCGTGAGGCCTTTGCCTTCGCGGAAGATCCGCCACAGCATCCAGCCGTTAGCGAGATGGAAGACCACGGCGATGGTGCGAGCGGCGCGCCCGGGCGCATCGCCGCCGATCAACAGCGGCAAGTTGATCAGCGGTCCGAAACCCGGATGCGCGATCATGGACAGGTAGTGCTGAACGGCGCTCGTGCCGTGCCAGTGATGGACCCAGACCCACGCCCAGTCGTCACCGAAGACCGTGTTGCAGATGAACATGGGTACGTTCACGGCCAGCGTGATCGCGATCATGCCCAGAACGCACCACCGCGCCATCGCTTCGCCGGCCTTCGTGCCCGAACCAGCCACTGTCACCTGCTCTGCCGCTACCACGCGCTCAAGCCTCCATCGACGACCAGCGTTTGGCCGGTGACGTAGCTCGCCGCATCGGAGGCAAGGAACACCAATGCACCAACCATTTCTTCCGCCGCCGCCATACGGCCGAGCGGCACGCGGGCGCTGTAGCGCTTATGGAAGGTGTCGTTCTGACCGCTGGCAACGCCGCCCGGGACCAACGTATTGACGCGTACTTGAGCCGGCGCCCACAGCGTCGCGAGGTAGCGCGTGAGCCCGACCACGCCCGCCTTGGATGCGGCATAGACCGGCGGCGTGTTGATCGCGCGACCCATGTACTCCGAACCTTCGTAGATGCGCTGGTCGGCGCCGAGGAGTCCATAAATCGACGCCGTCTGGACGATCGAGCCGCGGCCGCGGCCGACCATGCGTTTGCCAACCTCCTGCGCGACCAGGAACATCGCATCGAGATTGACCGCCATGACTTCGCGCCATGTCGCCAAGTCATAGTCTTCGGCCGGCGCGAAAAACGCCGCGAGGTTTTTGGTCTTGGTGGCGGCATTGTTGTGCAGGACGTCGATCGCACCGAGTTCGGTCTCGATCCGGTCGATCGTGGCCGTGAGCCGCTTGCGGTCGGTGATGTCGCAAGCGAGTCCGAGCACACGCGCTCCGGTCGTTGACGCGATCGCTTCGGCCTGTTCGGCGACTGCCTTGGGATCGAGATCGACCAGCGCGACGGCCGCGCCGTGCTCCGCCAAGCCGCGGGCGAAATGCGGCCCGAGAATGCCGGCGCCGCCCGTAACCACTGCGACTTTGTTGGAGAGATCGAAACGGCGGTTGACGCCGGCGCCGGTGCGACGCCGTAGCAGAAGCTCGACGATCTCGAAGTCGAGCGCGCTGTCGATATCGTGCGAGCGCTCGGCAGGCATCTCGAAGAGCCGCGTATCCGGATAGAATACCCTGGGGTCGGCCCGAAATTTCGCCGCGTTCCAGACGTAGATCGACGCGTTCATGTCGAAGCTCGGCGGCACGTCCTGGCGGCGAACCACCTCGGCCGGCGGCGTCTTGGCCAGGTTCACCTTTCCGTCGCCGCCGATTTCGACCAGATTGAAATAAGGCGAGCGATGCGACGACGTCCCGGTGATCACCGAAGCGGCGCCGCTCTCTTCCAACAGCCGGACGGCGCCGCGAATATCCTCCGGCAGGCGCAGCGGCGACGTCGCATCGAGATCGACCAGCGTGTCGAAAGCGGCGCCGCGGCGCTGTTCGACAGTCGCGAGCGCATGGCGAATGGCTGGCACCTTGGCCGCCGCATCGGTAGCAAGCTCCGCCGGCCGTTCGATCAGATCGTCGGCGCCCGCGGTCTTGGCGGCTTTAAGAAGCGCCGCCGAATCCGAAGACACGGCAACCCGTTCGAACACGCCGGCTTGCCGCGCCTGTTCGATCGAATGGACAAGCAGCGGCTTGCCAAGCAAGGGCCGCAAGTTTTTGTTCGGTAGACCTTTGGAACCGCCGCGCGCACAAATGGTGCAAAGCCGTTTCATGCCAGAGCCTCGATGAATTTCCGTTCGCGGGCGGACCGTTCGATCGCCGCAATCAACGCGACCACCCGCGCACCTTCCTCGAGGCTGCAAACCTCGGGCGCGCCGTCGATCAGCGCCTGGTGTACAGCAGCGATGGTCGCGTCGCGTTCGACCGCGATCCGCTCGCTTTTCTTGCCGATCTCGACGGTTCCTTCGACCAGATCCGCGGCCAACGTTTCGCCCTCGACCTGGATCGTGACATGGCGGCGGCCACGCCGATCGAGAGAGTTGAGATGCAGCGTCACGACCGGGCAGCGGGCGCAGGACATGACCAGACCCCAACCGTCGTCAGAATCGATGGTCACCTTGCCGAGCCGGCCGCCAAGCGCAGCAACCACTCGCGCCGGACCGAGAAGCCAGACCGCAAGGTCAAGTTCATGACTCAAGTCACGCAACACGCCCCCGCCAGCGGCATGCGACGCCGAATAGGTCGCCGCGGTGTCGCGCCCGGGCCGCCAATCATCTAGCCATTGGCCGACATGAAAATCGGCGATCTCGGCCGACCGGCCGGCGAGTGCCGTCCGCAGCGCTTGAACCGCCGGATGAAAGCGCAGGTTGTAATTCACCGCTGCGCGGCGAAAACCGTTCCGCGGCAGCTCGGCCGGCGTCGCCAACAAAGGCTTTTCGACAAGCACGAAGCCCGTGTGATCGCGCGCCGCTAATTCGGTCATAGCCGCCGCGTGGCCGGCCGTCTCGACCGCAATGACGACGTGATCGAACGAACCGGCATCGAGAGCATCGCCCAGCGACCGGAACACCGGCCGGCCGCCGCCGACGCCGCGGCGACTCACGATCGACACCGCGTGTCCCAAGCGTTCGAGCACGGCCGCGTGCCGCGCACCGATCGAGCCATAACCGACGACGAGGCAGCGCAGGCTCATCGGAAGATGTGAGCGTCGCCCTGTGCGCGCTGAAGATCGTCGAGATGACCGATATCGATCCAGTATTCGCGCAACGGATAAACGGCCGCCGGCCCGCGTTTCGACGCAATGCGGCGGAACAGTTCAGGCATGTCGATCGGTCCTGACGGCGGAATCTGGTCGAGCGCTTCCGGCGACAACACGTAGATTCCTGCGTTGACGAATTCTTTCCGCGTCGGTTTTTCCTCGAACTCGGCAAGCCGTCCGTGATCGACCCGCACTACGCCGTACGGAATCCGCCATTCATATTCACGCACACACATCGTGGCCGCGACGCCTTGCTCGCGATGAAACAGCAGCAGCTGTCGCGCGTCGAGATTGGTGAGAATGTCACCGTTCATGACGAGTAGCGGCGCCGTCGGCCGCTCCGGCAGCAGCCGCAACGCACCCGCCGTGCCCAGGCTCTCGTTCTCACGGAGATAATCGATCTCGACGCCGAGCGATCGACCATCGGCGAAATGGGCGCGAAACATATCCGCCTTGTAATTGACTGCAATCGAGAACCGCGCGAACCCCTGCCGCGCAAAGTTGCCAATGGTGATTTCGAGCAATGGCTTGCCGCCAACCGCCAACAAAGGTTTCGGCGTATCCTCAGTCAGCGGCCGTAGGCGGCTGCCCAGCCCGCCAGCGATCAACACGACGCGCGTTTCTTCGCGCAGCGCGCGTAAGGCGTCATCAAACGTGACGAGGTCGACGACCTTCTCGCCCTCGACGATCGGTAGCTGATGAATCGCTCGTGCGCGCATGAGCGCGACGGCTTCCTCCTGCGTGATGTCCCGACGCGCGATAACCGGCGTGTGGTTCATCGCTTCGATAACCGACCGGTCGAGCCCGATGCCGCGCAGCAACGCGCGACGCACATCACCGTCCGTCACGGTGCCAAGCAACCGATCAGCCGCATCAACAACGAGTACAATCTGCGCGGCGCCCTTCTCCAGGTGCTGCATTGCCGAGAGAATCGGCGTATCGCGCGTGACGAAGATATCGCGGATATTTTTCATGCTCTCATGCGTCCCGAGCGATCCCGATTACAGCTCGATGGTGTCATCGACGTCATAGGCGCGCTGGGCCGTCTTGCCGAGGACATCCCAGAGCGCAATCGGCGGCAGACCGATCGCCGGCCGCTTGATCGCGATATTCTCGCGTGAGAATGTTTCGCCCGCCGCGATGGCCCGAGCCGCAACGAGTGCGCGCCTGGCAATGGGAATGTTCGCCGTCTCCGCTGCTTGCGGCTTCTTTTGCCCATCGCCGAGCGCCGGTTCGATGCGCCGGACGGCCGCCACCATCGCACAAAACCCGTTTGGTTCGAGCGATGCCGCATGATCCGGACCCGGCCGCGCGCAGTCGAGTGTCAAATGCTTTTCTACCATGACTGCACCGCGTGCCACTGCTGCGACGGCGGTTTCGATGCCGAGTGTGTGGTCGGAATAGCCGACCGGCAGGCCGAACTCGGCGGCGAGCGTATCCATGGCACGGAGGTTGGCCGACTCTATTGGCGCCGGATATTCGGTGGTGCAGTGAAGGAGGGTGACCTTGCCGGTCAGCGCGGTGCGTACCGACGGCCGCTGCCATGCGGCTGCGAAGGCGGCGCGCGACGGTGACGCACGCTCTCCGGCATAGCCAAACGCCAACACCGAAAGCGCTTCCTGTACTTCGTCGAGCCTCGCCATGCCCGTCGACAGGACCACCGGCCGCCCGGCCCGCGCGATGTCGAACAGCATCGGCGCGTTTGTCAGATCACCCGAGCCGACCTTGATCCGCGGCAGTCGGAGTTCATGAAGGAGGAAATCGAGCGAGGCAGGATCGAACGGCGTCGACAGGAACCCGATGCCGCGCTGGCGGGCGCGCGCGATTAGCGCGGGATAGGCCGAACGCGGCAATTCGAGCCGTTTCAGCATGTCGCGCTGGGATTCGGCGGCTTCGGTGGTTCGTTTCTGATAGGCGGCCTTGTCAGCACGGGCGGAGGCAACAGCGTCGGCCGCAAAGGTCTGGAATTTGATGTAGTCCACGCCGGCATCGGCCGCCGCGTCGACCAGACGCAGCGCGTCATCGACGGATCCGTCGTGATTGACGCCCGCTTCGGCGACGATCTCGACGCGGCCGGTCATGCGACAGCAAGCTCCGCGAAGCGCTTGTTGAGCAGCGCATGCGGATCGTCCAGCGCCTTAAGCACCGCAACGATCCGTTCAACCGCATGGCCGTCACCGTACGGGTTCGTGGTCGGCTTGCGGCCGCGACCTAGCGCGCGCGTTACCGCGGCACCGATGGCATCGCGCTGTGGTGGACAGTCGAATACCGATTCCGCCCGCAGGCGGCCGGCCTGCCGGTCGCCGACATTGACTGTCGGGATGCCGAAGCTGGGCGCTTCGTAAAGCCCGCTCGACGAATTGCCGACAACCACGTCCATGTACGTCAGCGCGGCGAAATAGTTCGCCGGCCCGAGCGATGGAACGAACCGTGCTGTGGCGCGGCGCGCGACGAATGCGCCGATCCGCTCCTCGATCCGCCTTCCGTCAGGATCGGCGTTTGCGCCGGTAAACAGGATCGTCGCCTTGTCGCGCACGGTCAGCGCCGCGAGCATTTCGTCGAGTTGCGCCATGCTGTCGGCGGCCAACGTCACAGGATGAAACGTCGCGAGAATATTGAGCGAGCCCGGCGCGAGGTCGACCGCCGCGAAAAACGCGTCGCGCGACGGCACTGACGTCGTGCGGATCAGATCGAGTCCAGGGCTTCCCACGACGTGAATGCGGTCAGCGGCCTCGCCCAGCTGCCGTACGCGCCGCGCCGACACTTCGTTGGTCACGAAGTGGAGATGCGCCATCTTGGTGATCGCGTGGCGGAACGCGTCGTCGAACGCACCTTCGGTCACGTCACCGCCGGCAATGTGAGCGATGGGCACACGCGCGATCGTCGCGGCGATGGCACTACAGGCGATCTCGTAGCGATCACCCAACAACAGGACGAGATCGGGCGCAAGCCGGGCGAGCACGCCACCCATCTCTTCGAGCAGACGACCGGAAGCGGCTGTCACGGCCGCCGCCTGGTCGCCGTCGAGCTTCATGTCTACCTCGGCCGCAATTGTGAAACCGTCGCGGCGCACCTGCGCCGCCGTGTCGCCCGCGGATTTCACAAGGTGCTGCCCGGTCAAGACGAGACGCAGGTCGAAGGCCGGGTCACTGCGCATGGCGCGCAACGGCGCAACCAGAAGGCCGTAATCGGCGCGGCTGCCGGACACTGCGCATATCTTGAGCGGTTGGTTCATGACGGCGCCAGGAACGGGCTCGACGGTAGATTAACGATGCGCCGCGCCAGGCTCTCGGTGACAGGCAACGGCGCACGCGGATTGCCGGCGTAAATCGACAATTCATGCATCGGCATCCACGCAGGCCGCGTTGCCAGGCCGGCGGCGTTGGTCGCCGCGAGGATCGGCTCGAGGGATGATTCGTTGCCCGCATCCAGTACGAGCGACACCAGCCAGTGATTACTCGCAGCAAATGGTGCGTCGGCGAACAGTCGGAGACCCGCTGCATCCGCGAAGCATTCGGCATAACGCCGCCACAGCCGTTGCTTCGCCGCCAACATCGGCTGCAAGCGCTCGATCTGCGCCAGCCCGATCGCGGCGTTGACATTGGGCAGCCGGAAGTTCCAGCCGACGGCGTCGTGCACGAACGCCCACGGGTGCGGTTGCTTCGCGGTCGTCGTCAGATGACGGATGCGTTCGGCGCGCGCGTGGTCGTCCGTCAGGATGCCGCCGCCGCCGCCGGTCGTGACGATCTTGTTGCCGTTGAAACTCAATGCCGCCAGTGGCGCGAGCGAGCCGCAGGGCCGGTCTTTATAGCGGCTGCCCAATGCTTCGCTGGCGTCTTCGACCAACATCAAGCCGTGCCGACGGGCGATATCGGCGAGCGCGTCCATGTCGGCCGGATGACCGAAGACATGCACCGGCAGCAAGGCCGCGATGCGCCGGCCGGTTTGCCGATTGCGCAACGCGCCGTCGCGTCGTTCGCCGATCTGCGCGAGATAGGCCGAAAGCGCCGCGGGACCAACGCCGAGCGTCTCTTCGTCGACATCGACAAAATGCGGCACGCCGCCGGCATGGACCACCGCGTTGGCGGCGGCAACGAAGGTAAGCGCCGGCACCAGAACTTCGTCGCCCGGCTGCAAACCGCCGACCTGCAGAGCAACCTGAAGGGCGACCGTACCGCTCGTGACCGCAATCGCATGGGCAACGCCGCAGCTTTCGGCCAGCGCACGCTCGAACCGGCCGACATAAGCGCCGCCATATGAGACCCAGCCGGTCTCGATGCAATCATCGAGATATCGTTTCTCATTGCCGAGGAAACGTGGCTCGTGCAGGGCGACCCGCGTCTCGGCGGCGGGCAGTGCAGCGCGGATGCGGCGCACGATATCGGCCGGGTCGACCGCGGCCGTCGTCTTCGCTATGGAGCGGGTGGATGCGGTCACGTTTCGCCGGTTCAGATGTTATAGCGCTGGTGCTTATATGCGGCGCGGTTGGCCGGATCCGAGAACCACGCGATGGTTTCGCCGAGGCCGCGCTTGAAGCCGTCGCGGCCGCCATAGTGCGGCCGCCAATCGAGCAGCCTCACCGCCTTGGCGACATCGGCGAACAACCGCTCGACTTCGCTTGCCGCTGGGCGCACGCGCACCGTATCGGTCTCGATCTCGGCCTTCATGCCCAACCCGTCGGCGATCGCGGCGGCAGTATCGCGGATCGAGATTTCGAAGCCGGAGCCGAGATTGATGACCTCGCCGACCGCGTTTTCGGCGACGGCGGCGCGCGCGAAGCCACGCACTGTGTCGGCCACGAACGAAAAGTCGCGCGTCGGATGCGTCGCACCAAGTTTGATCCGGCGCTCGCCAGCCAGTAGCTGCGTTAGGATCGTCGGAATGACGGCCCGCGCCGATTGTCGTGGCCCGAAGGTATTGAACGGACGCAGCACAACGACCGGCGTGCCGAAAGCGCGCTGATAAGACAGCGCGACCTGGTCAGCGCCGATCTTCGTCGCCGCATACGGCGACTGTGCCTGCAACGGATGCTCTTCGCTGATCGGTACCGAGCGGGCGGTCCCATAGACTTCGCTGGTCGACGTGACCACCACCCGCGAAGCGCCGCGCACGCGAGCGGCCTCGAGAATATTGAGCGTCCCTTTGACGTTCGTATCCACGAAGGCTTCGGGCGAGTGATACGAGAACGGGATCGAAATCAGAGCCGCAAGATGCAAAACGACGTCGCAATCCTGCATCGCGGCACGCACGCCGCCTTGATCGCGCACATCGCCCGCAAAAACGTCGAGACTGTTTCGCAGATCGGGCGCGAGCGTGTCGAGCCAGCCCCACGAATTGAACGAATTGTAAAAGACGAATGCCCGCACGTTGACGCCGTTGCGCACCAGCGCCTCGACGAGATGCGAGCCGATGAAACCATCGGCGCCGGTGACAAGAACGCGCCGGCCGCGCAGCGCCGCTGCCTCGCGTGAAAGATCGAGCATCGTCATGCGCCCCCTGTCAACTTCGCCGATCCGATGCCGTAATTCGGCGCGGCCGCGCCAACGACTTCGAGTTCGATATAGGTCGCTTGTGCCAGCGGTCCGGGCACGGCGGACGCAACGTTCGACGCCGGAACGACGGCCTCGATCGCGAAAGCACCGGCCGCGATCCGGTGCGTTCCGGCATCCGTGCCACCGATGCGCAGCTGGATCGTGCAGCCGCCTGCGTCGTGACACAGGCCCGACAAGCTGAGCTTTGCCCCCGGAGCCGACGCCAAGACGATACACGCCTGCGATCGTGCCTCGACAATGCCCAGCGCGCGGCTGCGACGCAGCGCCGGTTGTCCAAGACGGAACCCCCGATAAAAATACGGGATCGCAGCGTCGTCGCCGGCTTCGATCGCACGCGGCGGCTGAAACGCAAGGCGCGCGCCCAGCTTTCGGTTGGGTGTCCCACCATGGATTTCATAGGGACCGACGTCGCTGGTGACGACCGCGTTGGCGCCGATCACCGCGCCTCGCCCGATATAGATGCCAGGCGAAATCACGACCGATTGCGCGATCCAGCAATCGTCTTCAATCCGCACCAGCGATTTCTCGCTCTCGGCCGGCGACGGCAGCTGCGACAGCGTTAACCGGTCTTGGTCGCGAATGAGCCATTCCGGCCAGGTGCGGAAGGAGTGCCCGCTCGACGCAATGAAGCAGTACTTGCCGAACAAACAGTGCGCGCCGATCCGGATGTTGCCGAAGACGATCGATGCATCCTGAATCGACGTGTCATCGTCGATCCTTATGCTGCCGCCGCGCGCCGCCGTAAGCTCGACCTGCCGCCCGAGGAAAACATCGCGGCCGAGCTCGATCCGGCTCGAGGGCGCTTTATCGGCATCGAGGATGGTGAGCCGTGCGGTCGGATCGATAGCCGGCGCATAGTCGAGCCCGATGATCCGGTCGCGATGGGAAATGGTCGGCGTGCGGGCCAACGCGGCCAGCGCGATGCGCCGCAGCACCGGGCGAAACCGCGGTGGAATGAGAAAGCGCACCGATTCCGGCATGATGCTCATGGCTGCGACACGTGACACCCGGCGCCGTATCAGGCCGTCAACGGGTATCGGGCGAAAGCCCATGCGTAGGCCTGACGGGCTTCGGCAAGTGCGGGCTCGAGCTGACGCGGCAGGGGCAACGGCGCCGACCGGGATGGCACGAACAGCGGCATCGCGTATTCGATCTGCGCTAGAACGCGGTGACCGGATACGGGCGGCTTGCCCTTGTGGAAACCCATCGTATCAACCGCGAACACCGTGCCTTTCTTGCCCGCCAGCTCGACGACGTTTTCCCGCCCGTAGATGCGCCGCACTTCGTCGTCGCCGATCCGCACGTAGCCGCGGCCGAGAATCGAACGCGCCTTCTCTTGCCGCAGTAGGTGCGAACCCTTGACGAAAACATGCGGCCCGGTTTGGTCGGTCACGTCGCTCAGATAAATGAAAAACTTCAGCCAGATCGGCGCGGCATCGTAATCGAAATGGAAAAGTTGCGCGGCGTCCTCGTCCGGCTTGCCGTCCGTCACCGGCGACCACCACAGACTCACCTCTTTCAGCACCGAGGCGCCGCCGAAATAGGATTGGCTCAGATTCACGAATACCGGATCGGCGATCAGCCGTTGGTACGGCGAAATGCGCCAGACGCTGGCTTCCGGCAAGATGTAACGCGGCGTTACCGGGTGATCGGGATCGAACGTCGGCACGGTTTCGAGCCGATTGCCTTTGAGCCGTGTCCAGCCATCGGCTGCCCGTGCACCGCGGACAATTTCGTCGCAGAACGATTCTGGCAATCGCTGCGGGAAGATGTAATAACCGTCGCGGCGAATGCGATCGGCGATGTCCTTCAACGCCTCGGCATCGAAGGTACCAAGCTGGCTGACAAAACGATGGATCGGTGCCGGCGCCGGTTTGAGTCCGCGCATCACCCGCCGCAAGATTTCAGTCGAATGCCCGTTCGTCGCGCAATGCAGATCGAGTAGCGCGTGCCACGTCTTGGGGCCGGCCTCACCACGCCACGCATAGCACAGCATGCCCCACGCCGCGTTCCACGCCGACCGGGCGCGCGTGTATACGCGGACGAGAATGTCGCGGATCGTCATGCTTGCACCTGTGCCGCCGGTTGCACCGGTTGAACGCGGTATTCGAGCGAAACCAGCCCTTGCCGCGCGTAGGTGTCGATCGTGTCGGAACCGATGACAAGCAGCGGCAAATCAACGTTGGCGTCGATCACGTCGTAAAACGCGCGGCAATCGACGTAGCCGAGCGCCGCGTAAATCGACACCTCGCAGGGACGCAGCGGGATATTCGGCAAAACCAGTTCGAACGTGCCGGTCTGCCCCACTGCCTGCGGCCGCTCGCTGAGCGGTTCGCGGATCGTCGTGATCTGCTGACCGTCCATGGCGGCACGGAGCATCAGAAGGAATCCGAGATCCCGCACCGGCTCGAGCACCTCGTAAGAAAAGCGCAACCGTACGGTATCGCCAGACTGGAACCGCCACGTCGCCCTTCCCGTCTGGTCGAGCGCGGTGATCGCGGTAAAGCGCACGACGCCGCTGGTGCGGTTGAGGCGGTCCTTGAGGCCCGATTTATGCAGGTCGATGAGGCCGGGGACCGCCCGCATGTAACGCTCGATCCCCTCGTCAACCGGACCGTCGAACACCAACGACCCGTGGTCGAGCACCAGCACGCGCCGGCAGAAAGTGCGGATGGCCTGCAGATTGTGGCTGACGAACAGCACCGTCCGCCCTTCGCGACGCGCCGCGTCGTTGAGGCGACCGAGCGATTTGCGCTGGAAGCTGGCGTCGCCGACGGCCAGCACTTCGTCGACGATCAGGATTTCGGGATCGAGAAAGGCCGCGACCGCGAAGGCGAGCCGCACGTACATGCCCGACGAATAGCGCTTTACCGGGGTATCGATGAATTTCTCGATCTCCGAAAAGGCGACAATTTCGTCGAATTTGGTTGCCACTTCGCGATACGTCATGCCGAGAATCGTGCCGCTGAGGTAGATGTTGTCGCGGCCGGTCAGCTCCGGATGGAAGCCAGTGCCCACCTCGAGCAGCGTCCCGACCCGGCCGCGCACCCGCGCGCGGCCCTCGGTCGGCACCGTGATGCGCGACAGCAACTTCAATAGGGTGCTCTTACCGGCGCCGTTGCGGCCAATGATGCCGACCGCCTCGCCGCTTTCGACGGCGAACGAGGCGTTGCGCAGCGCCCACAGATCCTGCAACTCGGCCGAACGCCATCGCGGCAACAGAGCCTGCATCGCCTGGCGAACGCGCGTGCGCGAGGCGTCCTCGCCCAGCAGATAGCGTTTGCCGAGTGCGTCGGCTTCGATTGCGTATTCGGTCATCAGATTCGATCCACGGCAAAACGCTCGAGCCGCGCGAAGACGCTGAGACCGGCTAGCAGCATCGCAATCGACAACCCGACGCACCAGACAATCGAAATGAAACCTGGCGGCGGCGAACCCGCGACAAACGACCACCGGAATCCTTCCAGCAGGCCGACGAGCGGATTCAGGTGATAAAGCATTTGCCAGCGCGCGGGCACCGCGGTCTCCGCGTACATCACCGGCGAAACGAAGAACACAAGTTGCAGGATCGACGGGACGATCAAGCGCATGTCGCGATAGATGGCATCGAGCATGGTGACCCACAGGCCGACCGCGAACGCCATGACCAGCGCCAGAAAGACGAAGGCCGGCGAGAGGAGTATCGGCCAGCCGGGAAAGCGGCCATAGGCGAGCGTCGCCAAAATCAGCATAGCGTAGACCGGCAAGAAATCGACCACGGCCGTCAGCAGCGCCGCCGCCGGCACCAGGACGCGCGGGAAATAGACCTTCAAAATGACGTTGCTGCTGCTGGCGAGCGAAATGCCGGTATCGGTGACAACCCGATTGAAGGCCGTCCATAACGCCGTGCCGGTGAAAGCGAACAGCGCGTAGGGCAGACCGCCCGACGGCACCGACAACACCGCACCCAGGACCAGCGTCAGCATGCCGGTGAGCAGCAGCGGCTGAAGCACGATCCAGGCACTGCCGAGGATCGTCTGCTTGTAACGCACCTTGAGATTGCGCTGCGCAAGCATGACCGCCAATTGGCGATGCCGCCATGCTTCGCGCAGATCGGGAAAAATCGGCTCGCGGCTGGTGATTTCGGTCACCGCCGACCCGGCATGTCGATCGGGATGGGCTGTCATGGTCGTAGCAACTCGTCGGTGCGTGTCAGCGGGGCTCGCGCAGGAACAGAAAGGTGTAAGCATCGCGCGCCTTCCAGGCGAGGCGGTAGCTGGCGCGCTCGTGCGCCGCGAGAAAAAGCGGGCGCGGCAGACGGATTGCGGAACACGACAGCACGTCGTCGATGCGCGCCAACGCGCGCAACCGGCACGTTTTGCGGACGATAACGTCGACGAGCGCGGCATTGACGTAACCGTCGTGAGGGACGTCGCCTTTCGTCCGCCATTTGGGCAATCGGATAATGGTCGTTCTCGCCTGAATTACGATGGCAACAATTACGATGGCAACCCGTCGATCACGAAATTTCCATGCTA
>Ga0126371_10000066_pt1 | contig 70446 bp, 58 predicted proteins | sample PanSoiMetaPlot_4_FD_110145 | JGI IMG/M metagenome (GOLD analysis project Ga0126371, IMG submission 110145) | Tropical forest soil microbial communities from Panama - MetaG Plot_4 | ecosystem: Environmental > Terrestrial > Soil > Tropical forest > Bulk soil | place: Panama | collected 2016-02-17
CCGAGACGATTGTTTGCTCGTAGTCGCGATCAGCCTACCTACAAGTTTGCCCTGGCAAGGCGACGCAAGAAGCTCTCCTTGGCGGCGTGTGTCTGCCGGATCTTCTCAAGTTCCATCTGAAATTTGGCTCTCTTGCCCCGGCGGACTGCGAGATCATGCAAGTCGGTCAGCAAGCCAACCGCCCTAGCGTACTCGTTGGGCTGCCGCTTCAGGATATGTACGGCGACCTCCTCCCAGATTTCCGGTTCGCGTCGACTTAGTTGATCGAGATATCGAGTCCGGCTTGCTTCTTCTTCCGCTCTTCGTTTTGCCGCTTCCGCAATGCGCTCTTCGTTCAGTAGCCGGGCTCTCTCCTTCGCACGCGCACGGGCCGCTGCCAGAAGATTGCCCACCCTGCGCCGTTCGCTTCCAAAGGGCACGTCCGAGGGTTGCTGTAAGTCCGTACACCGGAAACGCCGCATGAGGTCGTTTCGCCAGCGCTCGCCCTGCTCCACGACCGCAGTAATGAGCAACTCTTTCTTGTCCTTTTCTGACAGGCCTCGAATCCATGCGGACACCTCTTTGCGGCTCGGTCCAACAGCGAGTGGTTTTGAAGCCTGTGCAGCAACCTCGACGAGGTCCTCGTTGATTTCGAGGAATTCGATCAGAGCATCGAGGGAGCCGGACAATTCTTGCAAGCCTGCAGGCACGGGCGGCTCCAATTCATCTTCATCAAGTCCTCCATCCTGCGCACTGCGAAGCCAGCCGAGATACAGGCATCTGAGGTCGCCGCGGAGCAGGTCTGAGCGCAGAGGCATGAGGGAGGCCATCCATCCGGTCCCGTCGTCCTCGCCATCCCACTCCGACTCACATCCAAATTCAACGATCACGAATCTCGTAATTCTTCGCACACGCACGGTCTGGCCTGGGATCATGGCCTTGAGCAACTTGTAGTCGACCGATTCCTGTGGGAGGCGAATATAGAACTCATGCGTCCCCCAGTTCGCGAAGTAGACAAAAGCGTCAAAATATTTCTCCAGTAGCTTGCTCGGATTGGCTTTCAGGTCTCCCCATTCGTAGTGGTTCGTGAAGCTCGTTGTGGTGATTGCGGCCCGCGTCGAGATGGAACGTAGCGCGGCCATCTCTTTTTTCGTCAGCGGACGGTCGATTGCGCGGAAATCGTAATACTGGTATTCGCTCACCAGGATCCTCGGCGCCAGTGGCGATAAGCGACAATCCATTCCACGCCTGCCGGTGCCGGCGTTGGCAAAGGCAGGTCCAGGATTGGGATCTTCTGGCGCGTTTTGCCCCGATGGCAAATGGCAACAATTTGGCCATCTAGTGTCATGTCCACTTTCTCCACCTCAACATCGACGCCGAGGACCTCCACACGGAACGGCAACGCTAGGTACTCATCAATCATGGTAAAAAACCCGCCCACTTGTTCTTCTTCGCCGTAAGCATCCACGATCGCTTGTTCGATCAGTTCCTTAAGCCTCGCCTTGCCCAGCGATGGGAGATTTGTCCCAGGTTCTCCTTTCAGGCTCCGCAGATGCAGAACCACCGGGCGACTTTTCCGTTTTGTCATGTTTCTCCGTTGATCAAAGGCTCTTTGGAAGATCGATTTTCAACATTCTGAAAGAACGACGTTTCGTTGCTGGCGTCCCGGATCGTATAGCCGATCAGGTTGTACCCTTTTAGGCGACGCGCGTACATTCGCGCCAGCATAAGGACGTTGGAATCCACGTAATCGTAGACTCGTACAACGCGCTTGGCATCATGAAGTCGGTGGAGACGCCCTACGTATTGCTGTAGCGTTCCCTTCCAGGAAATGGGCATCGCCAGAAAGAGCGTATCCAAGCGAGCGTCGTCGAACCCTTCGCCTATGTAGCTGCCGGTCGCCAAAATGACTCTCGGCTTGCACTCGGGCACAGCCGCAATTGCCTCTGCTGTCGATCGTCGTTGTTTCTTGCCCATGCCACCCTTCAGCGTAAACACGTGGTTCACCTTGCCAGCAAGCTCCGTTTCGAAGTATTCCAAGTGCTCTGTTCTGCCGGTAAGCAACAACGGTGAGCGCCCATCTGTGGTTGCCTGGATGAGATCGGTAAGGATCAATTCATTGCGGACGCGATCATCTACGATTGCGGCGTACACTTCCTGAATCGTCATATCGGGTTGCTCAGGCGGCAAGCAAAAGTCTGTCAACCGAGGAACTACCTCATGCTCGAAAGGGGTAGCTGACGTCATCGAGCGGGCGCTGAGCTTGAATCGAATCGGACCGCACTGCATATAGATGATGGGATGGTGTCCATCCTTTCGCTCGGGAGTCGCTGTCAGTCCGACGATGTACTTCGCTTTCACCTGCTTCATCACCTGCTCAAAGGTAAACGCCGATAGATGGTGGCACTCGTCAACTATTACTTGACCATACTCTGCCACGAAGTCTTTCACGCCTTCCTTGTCATGGCTACTTTGAAGAATGGCAATATCCACGCAACCACTGCGTTTTGTCGTCCCTCCTCCGATTTGTCCGACTGACTTGGCGGGAAGGTTGAGGAACATTGACAATCTCGCATGCCACTGGTCTAGCAATTGTTGACGATGTACCAACACCAAAGTGTTCACCTTTCTTGCCGCGATCAGCCATGCTGCCACAGCCGTCTTGCCAAAAGCCGTGGGAGCACAGAGAATTCCTTCATCGTGCTGCACGAATGCATCAACGGCATCCTGCTGTAACGGGCGCAGTCGGCCGGAAAACTCTGCCTCTATCGGACGACCAACAAACCGTTCGTCACTGGCTTCTGGCTTGATGCGGTGCGATTTCAAGAGCTCGATGACATCCACCAGACAACCGCGTGGTAGAGCAATGTGGTTCGCCAGGTCCTCCCCACAGGCAATGACTCGTGGCTTGTTGAAAGTGGGAAGCCTCATTGCCTGCGCCTTGTAAAATTCGGGGTTCTGGAATGCCCCAAGGCGAAGCAACCGGTTGAGCATCGCGGACGGAAGATCCTTCTTTTCGATATACAAAAGGTTGGCGCGAACAATTCGGACCTGCACCGGAAGGGGGCCTGGTATTAGACGCTCTGCTCGCTTTCGGGATGGCGGCAATGTCCAAGGGGTTTGTCCCTCATCTTCCGCAGAGCTGATTCTCACTCCGATAAGGTCCCCACCTCGTTGAGCTTCCAGCACGACGGCCTCAGCAGCAGAAACGGGCATCCTTTTCACGCCCGCCAGAAAGGCCCATTGATCATCATATGGACGAAACTCCGCATCTATGAAGACGCTGTTTCCATCTGCGCGCGGAAGCTTCTGCAGTGGCAGGGCGATCAGGTTGCCAAGCCCGCCCTTTGGCATGGTGTCTTGGTTGGGAAAGAAGCGGTCGTATGAATCCAATCCAAGTTGGTGACGGGACTCCATGGCCCGAGTCAGGATTGCACAGCCCAGTTTTCGCGCGGTGCTTGCGGGAACTGGATGGTCGAAGAAGATCCACACATGGCCACCGTTGCCTGAGCGCGAACGCTCCAGTGCCGCTGGCACTTTCAGTTCGACGCATACGGCCAGAAACGCAGTAGCATCCTTTTGCCATGTTTTCTTATCGAAATCGACCGCGAGGAACCAGCAGGTCTCATCCTGCAGCAGCGGATAGATGCCGACGGTGTTATCTCCGACGAGGTGCCCACGGACTACCTCGTCAGTCAGCGGTCTGAACTTCCGAGTCTGGCGGTCAACCTTCTTGCGATCCTCGTCTTTGGCACGCAGATAGGCCTTCCAGTCACGATCTGCCTTGGGCATGTACCCAGATCGCCCGTCGGCGTTCTCCCAGCGAACTGCATAAACGTCGTCGCGTCCGTGGAAGAGGCTCCGGAACAAAGCAATGCGTTGTTCAGCTTTCAAGAGAGGGGTATGCGCAATTGATTGGGTGCTCGTTCTGACGGGAATGCCGTTCGGGGGCTGCACCACCGGAAGCTGTATGCCGTGCTCTTGCAAAAGACCCCGCAGACGAACATTTTCTTCCCGTAGGCGCTGCACCTCAGCAAGAGCAGATTGCAGGTCCAAAAGTTTGGGATCAGATTCGTTCACGTAAAGCCATCATCAACTTGTACTGCCAGAACTGATCAAAGAATAATCTCACACCTTGCGGACGTCCCTGTGTGTCCGTGGACGAAGCGAGAAAGCAGTCCACACACCACGCATTTTCTGGAGATTGTCAGTTCTTTTTCGCAGTGGGTGGCGGGTTTTCCGCAGGGGTTAGGCTACGCGGAGGTGGCATCGTTCATCGTTCTTTCCGCTGAGACTGGGATCAAGTGTTTCGGTGCAGCGTTCTGGAAGTTTCGCCTGTAGTAGAGTGTTGGCCCTTTCTTCGGGCTCATGCGCAAGGCGATTCTCAAGCAAACGAAGACCGAGCCTGCGTCTGAAACCGTTCAACTGCGTCACACCGGCGTCACAACGGGATTCGGTGTTCTGTAAGTGATTGAAAATAAGAACTTGTGGCAGCCGGACCTGTAAGCCGAATTCTGTCCGCAGCATTGCTGCTGTGGGACGACCATTCCTCTGGGCCGGGCATTGCTGCCAGGCTCTAGCGACCTACCCGAAGGTTTGACGCACCGAGCCGGCACGTGTCTGTGGCCGAGGCCGCAGACTTCCTCCCTATTTGGTCTTGCTCCGTGTGGGGTTTGCCCTGCCCGCGCCATTACTGGAGCGGCGGTGCGCTCTTACCGCACCTTTTCACCCTTACCCCGGCGTTCCCGCCGAGGCGGTATGTTTTCTGTGGCACTTTCCGTCGAATGTTCCCACCCTTGCAAAACTCGCAAGGATGGGGCACCCTCCCGGACGTTATCCGGCACACTGCTCTGCGGAGTTCGGACTTTCCTCTCCCCGCGTGGAACACGGAAAGCGGCCGTCCGGTCCGGCTGCCTACAAAAATTATTATATTTGATGTGATCGATTGGAAAGCGTGTGTATGAGTTTCATTTGGATTTCTTTTGCCCTTTGTCTTCGAATCCCTTTACGATTTCAGCGACTTGGTGGAACTCGTCGCTATCTTTCTTCAGGGTTGAGAAGTCGACATCGGAGTAGCGATGTCTTAGCTCCGCGATCAAGTAGGATCGCCTCGTTGCTTTGTTGTCGTGACTGTTCCAGAACGGACTTATACTGCCATTCCCCTTTGGCTAAGACGGCTTCCATGATGCCGGTTGCCTCCCGGACGTCGTATCCAGCCGCGAGCATGCGCCGTTCGGCGTGCAAACCTCAAAGATGAGTGAGTTTTCGCGGGTTACCTTATAGTCATCAATCGCAAATAGGTAGGAGATTTGGTGTCGGTGACGAATCCGTGAATGGTGACTTCCTTTGCGACTACAGGCACACTTAAAAGCAGTGGACCGACTATCGTTAGAAAGCATCGCATCGCGCCCATCCACCCCTGAAAACTGGAGCGGAGATTGTAGCAGAGCATGCAAGCTCCACTTCGACACCTCACAGCTCTGCCTTTTCCTTCATTCTGCCGGAGAGACTGATAAACTTAGAGAGTCCCGGATCCAAGTTCTGGCGCCACCGCCGGTGCCGGAAGCCGAGTAGCGGAACCCGGAAGCCGATCCATGAATTACACCGAAGCCATCCGAGTGGCGCTGCAATCCCTGTGGGCGAACAAGCTACGCTCGGTTCTCACGCTGCTGGGCGTTGTGATTGGTGTGGGTGCGGTCATCGCCGTAGTCACCTTTGTCTCCGGAATCAACGACTACGTCGCCAAGAAGATTTTCAATTTAGGTGCGGACGTTTTCATCGTTAGTAAGATGTCGGCGGTGGAAACGAACGTCGATCACTTTCTCGAGGCAGAAAAACGCAAGAACCTGGAAATGGAAGATTACAAGGCTGTCGCCGATGCCTGCCCGCATTGCCAGTACGTGGGGGCGATGATGCAGACCAGCGGCAAAGTGAAGCGTAACGAACAGTCGATTGAAAACACCAATGTGCAGGGCATAACGCCCGCCATCGCCACGATTGTGGATACGGATCTGACAATCGGCCGCATGATCAACAATACCGATCTCGAAAACCACTCGCAGGTCGCAGTGGTGGGTGCCGACATTGTCGATCACCTGCTCGCCGGCAGCGATCCTCTGGGGCAGGAGATCCGAGTCGACGGTTGGACCTATCAGGTGATCGGAGTCGGTAAAAAGAAAGGTAAAACGCTGGGACAGAGCGCCGATAATTACGCGCTGATTCCCATCAGCGTCTACCTGAAGAAATACGGGTCGCATAAGAACAGCATTCAGATTTGGGGCAAAGCTTCAGCGACGGGAGTTCCGCTGAATCAAGCAATTGATGAGGCGAGAGTTGCCTTACGGTCGCGGCGCCATGATCGGCCCGGGGCGGATGACAGCTTTGAAATTGAAACGAATGAGAGCTTGCTCGGGATTTGGTCAGGATTGAGTAATACTTTTTTTATGGCGACGATTGGCATCGCTGCCGTATCGCTTGTCGTGGGCGGCATCGTCATTATGAACATCATGCTGGTTTCAGTGACCGAGCGGACCCGCGAAATCGGCATCCGCAAAGCGCTGGGGGCGAAACCCGATGATGTACTCCTGCAATTCCTTATCGAATCAGTAATTCTCGCTCTACTCGGTGGTTTGATCGGAGTTGTGGGAGGAATCGTGTTGGCGAAGGGGGTAACCGCGCTGATCGGAATGCCTTCGTCCATCAAACTCTGGGCGGTATTAGCCGGTCTGACTGTCGCCGCCAGCGTTGGTGTGTTCTTCGGAGTTTATCCGGCACGGAAGGCGGCAAAACTCGATCCGATTGTAGCGTTGCGATTTGAGATGTAGCAGACTGCCGTTTTCGGGCTTCTGGCGTCAGAAACGCCAAAGCTGGGAACTGAAGAGTGATAGGCAGACTCATGGTGCGAAAAAGCGAATTCGGCGAAATCGTCCAGATGGCAACGGACACCATCAACAGTAATAAGCTGCGTTCGGGGCTGACTGTACTGGGAATCGTGATCGGCGTGGCTGTCGTAATCGGCGTGTCCTCGATCGGCCGTGGCCTGGATGACAATGTTCGCCAACTCGTCGCCAGCATCGGATCGAACGTTATCTTTGTCTTCCACTTGGACTTTTTCACATTTGGGCGCTTGACCGACGAAATGCGCAGTCGCAAAGAACTCACGTACGATGATGCCTTGGCCATGCGCGACCTGCCCCACATCAAGGCGGTCTCGGCGGGTTTGCGAATCTTTCGGCCTGAACTGGGCGTGGGCAGCTATTCGGTCAAATATCAGGATAAGAAGGCCCGGAATACCATCATCGAAGGGGACATGTCGTCGGCGAAGGATGTGTTCGACTTGCCCATGGCCAGCGGCCGATGGTTCAGCGAGTTCGACGATGAACATCACTCTCCAGTGATCGTGATCTGCTACGAGACTCAGCGCGAATTGTTCGGTGACCAGGATCCGTTGGGCAAAGAGGTTAACATCGAAGGCCGTCTGTTCGAAATCGTCGGTACAGTCAAGAAGATCAAGTCGGTGTTCGGTGGAGGAAAAGATCCGAATGATAATCGCGTCATCATGCCGCTGACCACTTTCAAGACGCTGCATCCGGAAATGAAGCAGCACATCATCAGCGTCAAAGCCACTTCACACGACGATATGCCGAAGGCAATGGACGAGATTCGCGAATTGCTGCGCCGCCGGCGGAGGGTCGCGTTCGACAAGCCCGACAATTTTGCAATCATGACTTCGGACTCGATCACTGACGTCTGGAATCAACTCACGGGAGCGCTCTTCATTGGTATGTTCGCGATCTCGAGCGTTGGATTGGTCGTCGGTGGCGTGGGTGTCATGAACATCATGCTGGTCTCAGTCACCGAGCGCACGCGTGAGATCGGCGTTCGAAAAGCGATCGGCGCACGGAAGCGAGATATTCTCCTTCAGTTCACCCTAGAGGCCATTATGCTCACGGCGGTCGGAGGTATCATCGGCATTCTGACTGGCGCGGTGATTGTCTGGGTGATTCCACAGGTCTGGCCGTCTCTGCCCGCACGTCTGTCGATGTTTTGGGTGACTTTTGGCTTTACCTCCGCGGCCGGAGTCGGACTTGTGTTTGGAATTTATCCTGCGTGGAAGGCAGCGACCCTCGATCCGATCGAATCGCTGCGGTACGAATAACGAATCTCCCTCTCGCATGGTTCACATCTTAGTGCGGGTTGTTCAGACCCTTTCAATCCTGGGCTGTGGCGCGAGTTTCTTCTACTACTGGTTTTGTCTATGGAGCGCTCGTGCATTTCTGCGCGAGAGCAACGGCGCCGCCTACCGGAACTCGGGAGCTACTCTGCCTCCCGTGACGATCCTCAAGCCTCTGAAAGGCATCGACCCAGAAATCTATGAAAGTTTCCGGAGTCATTGCCTTCAGGACTATCCAGCCGACTACGAAATAGTCTTCGGCGTCAGCGATCCGGCTGATCCCGCTATGGGCAGCGTTGCACAGTTGCAACGGGAATTTCCGGGGCGCGCGATCCGACTGGTGGTTTGTCCCAAGGTTCTGGGTGCGAATGTGAAGGTCAGCAATTTGGAGCAGATGCTATCGGCCGCTCGCTTCGAGCACATCGTGGTGAACGACAGCGACATTCGCGTCGAGCGAAACTACTTGCAGCGTGTCATTGCACCGGTAACTGATGGCAGCGTTGGGATGGTCACCTGTCTCTACCGAGGGATTGCGGCCCAAACCCTCGGCTCGCAATTGGAATCGCTCGGCATCAGCACGGACTTTTGCGCGGGTGTTCTGGCAGCACGCCAGTTGGAAGGGGGACTTCGTTTCGGTTTGGGATCGACCCTGGCGTTTCGCGGAACCGATCTTGCTCGCATCGGTAGCTTCCAATCGATCGTCGATTTCCTCGCCGATGATTACGAACTCGGGAAGAGAATTGCGGGACTTGGATTGAGTGTTTTTCTGTCAGACGTGGTCGTCGAAACCCATCTCCCTGCTTACGACTTCCATGGCTTCGTCGCGCATCAGATGCGATGGGCCCGTGGCGTTCGCGACGCACGGCTGGGCGGATACATCGGGCTCGCTTCAACATTCGGCATCTTCTGGGCGCTCCTGAACCTGGTTTTCTTCAGTGCAGCGCCGTGGACCTGGGCTCTTTTGATTGCCATGCTCATCACGCGTTTGGCCGTTGCTTTGGTCGTAGGTCGAGGCATATTACGGGATCGCCATGTGCTCAGCGGATTGTGGCTGATTCCCTTGCGCGACCTGATTGCGGTAGCGATCTGGCTTGCCAGTTTTGCTGGACACACCGTGACCTGGCGCGGCGACAAGTTCGAACTGAAGGACGGACGCCTGATCCGGCGGGCGCAATCCGATTAATTGTGCTGCGCGGCGGAAGAAATCAGTTCGAAACGCCCGTCGCCGTACAGACGGTAATGCCGTCCACGCCACAAGATCGTATTTCCGAAGAATCCGGCTAGCCAGAAACAGAATCCCATCACATCTTCGATCGGCAACAATAGCCAATTGAGCTTGCCTCGCAAGACGCGTTTTGAGATCGAATAGGCAGCGGCTGCACGCACCAATAACACAAGCGGCAAGATCGGCCACCATCCCGGAGACAGTGCGCACAGAAGAAACGCCAAAGGCAGAGGCATCGTGAATAGTTGCCCGATGTAACCCGCGGGACGCGATCGACGGGTGCTGCGTGTCCAGCGCAGCCGATGTGCCACGTTTTCGGCAAAGGTTGCACTGCCAATGTGATGTTCGATGACGTACGACGAAAGAATCACGCCGTGGCCCGCGTCCGCGGCAAACTTCCCCATCACGAAATCTTCCGCAAGGTAGTCCTTTAGTCTGGTGAAGCCGCCGATATCGTTCAACACCGCTTTTCGCGCAGCAATTGTCGGTCCCACCGCAAAGCGCATGCCCTCAAGCATGCGGGCGACCAGTGCTCCTCCCCAGAAATCAGTATTCATCCCGGTTGCCTCAAGCCGCGACCAGAAACTCTCACCCGGAATCGCCCGGTACGGGCAGGTTGCGACTCCAAGCGTTGGCTCCTGGAATTCGGCCGCGACGGTTCGCAGCATGTCCGGGGTGACCCGGATATCGCTGTCGCTCATGACGACCAAGTCGTGGCTCGCTACCGAGAGCATACGTTCCAGGCTGAATACCTTGGCATTGTGGTACAGAGGTTCACCAGTGAACAGTAAGCGAGAAGCGATCCGCGGATATTCCTTTTGCAGGCGAAATACCACCGACACAGCTGGGTCGTTCTCGTTCCGAACGGCAAACAGGATCTCGAACGCCGGATATTCCTGCTCGAAAAATGTGCGTAGATTCGATTCAAGTTCGAGGTCCAGCCCCGCGAGCGGCTTCAAAATGCTGATGGGCTCGGCAGACTTCAGGATCGGCGGCCGCACAGATAAGTAGAGCTGAGCCGCGACGAGTTGCAGGCCCGAATAGACAACCGCGCCTGCAAGGATAAGAAGGAGCACTCCAGCCAAGATTTTTCCCGGGGCGACGACAACTAGAGACAGGAACAGCGCGCCACTTGTGGCTGGGAGCATTTAGACCTGGACCGGCAGTCATTATATCGAGCGGACTTGTTAATTCGCAGACGCGGCTGCGGACGCGGCACCCGGCGAGTGACCCAGTGCGGCCCGAATCTTCGACGGCAGTTGTTTCAGCGTGTACGATTTCTGCAGAAAATTCATCTCAAGACCTACGACCTTGTGATCGAGTATGGTCTTTCCAGGATATCCGGACACGAACAAGAACTTCGTCCCGGGGCGAAGCTGCGCGAATTCCTTGGCCAGTTCGCCGCCACTCATGTTTGGCATCACGACATCAGTGACGAGCAAATCGATGTTGTTCGTATATTTCTTGGCTGAGGCGAGCGCCGCAAGGCCGTCTCCTGCTTCGATCACGTGATAGCCTCGCAGCCGCAGAAATTCCCCCGTAGCCTCACGAACCGCTGCCTCATCTTCCGCCAGTAGGATGGTTTCGCTTCCGCCAGGAACTGGTTCCGACCGCGCAGGCTAGCTTTTCCTCGGTGGGTTGTGAGCCGACACGCAAGGCAAAAGATCTTGAAAACGGTCCCAGATCCGGGCTCGCTGTAAACCCAGATGAACCCATGGTTCTGTTGGGCGATTTCGTAGACTATAGCCAGCCCGAGCCCCGTGCCTTTCCCGGAGGGCTTGGTGCTGTAAAACGGCTCGAAAATGTGGGTCAAGTCCTGGGGCGGAATCCCCCAACCATTATCGGCAACAGTAATCAGGGTATATCGGCCGAGCGGGATCATTGCCCGCTTGCCTTGGATGGAGTTGCTGGTTCGATGGACGATCGACCTTTCGATGCTTAGGTGACCGCCTTGCGGCAGCGCATCGCGGGCATTGGCCGCTAGATTCATCAGTACTTGCTCGAGTTGCACGGGGTCAATTCCGACTTGGCCCAGGTGTTCTCCGGGTACGAAGTCGAACTTAATGTCTTCTCCGATCAGCCTGGGCAACATCTTGGCGATATTACTTACTACCTGATTGACTTCAACGACCCGTAGCGCTTGTGGTTGCTTACGGCTGAAGGCTAAAAGCTGGCGAGTCAACTCGGCTGCTCGCCGTGCCGACAGAAGAATTTCGGGCAGTTTGTCTTCGAGAGGGCTGTCCTGGGGCGTCGCGTCCAGAGCCGGTTCGGAATAACTGGGATGATCGTCAAGAGATTGTTGAAATCATGCGCCATGCCGCCCGCAAGTCGTTCGATAGCGTCCATCTTCTGTGCCTGAGGGAGTTGAGCTTCGAGTCGCAGATGCTCGGTCAGGTCGCGGCCGTTGGAGATGAAGTGAGTAATCTCTCCGTTGGCGTCACGGACGGGAGAAATGCTTTCTTCAACGTAGTACAGGTCGCCGTTTTTCTTAGGCTCACCAGAATTCCGCGATCAACCTGTCCTGGCGAGACGCCTTCCACATCTTCTGGTAGGTTTCAGGCCTCTGCTCACCCGATTTCAGCATGCGTGGAGTCTTGCCACATGCCTGCTCCCGTGCTTAGCCCGTCAGATCCTCAGAAGCAGGGTTGACATATTGAATCCTGCTTTGCCGATCGGTAATCAATACGCTATCGGCCGATTGCTCGACCGGGCGATAACTTGCGTAGCAACTCTTGCGCGCTTTGCTGCTCCTGTTGCAGCGAGTGGATTGCTAGAGGGTTGCGAATCGTTCGGACCAGCGTGGCTCCATCGAGCTACGACTTGGCAACACAGTTCCACGGGCCAGACTTAATGATCTCTGCCACCGTTTTTTCGTCCGCATCTTTAGTGAGGAGAAGGAATGGAATCGATACCCCAGCGTGCAGAAACTCCGCCACAAGCTGGATCGACTCGGCATCTCCTGTTTCGTATTCCAACAGGACAAGACCGTAGAGTTTTTGTTGCAGCAGTACGCGTGTTTCCTCGAGGGATGGGGACTGCTCCCAGTTCTGTCGCCAGTGTTGGACGATTACGCTCCGGATCTCGCGGACGGGCAAGAAGTCTTCCGCGTGCTCACCGACTAACAGGATTCGCAAGGAGTCTGCGCTGCCGCAGGCCCTGCTGCAGGTGTCATGCAACCATCTCCTAACTGGTTACCATCGGAATCTATGGGGAGGAGTTTAGTGCGGTAGGGTTGGGCTACCACATTAACAATCGTTAACTCCCCGTTAACCATTTCGTATTTGCTTCGTCTAAGTCTGAAACGTTTCAGTTGCCCTTGTGGGATCGCTGGAACATTGGGACAGGATGGTGCGTATAGCACTTTAAGCGGGTTCTGTCTGTCTGAACGGTCACTTCATCACCGCCAACGGAGCTTTTAGTGGAAGGTCTACGAATCAACTGCGTCCAACACTTCTGGGGGAAGTATGGAGAATGTGGAAAGGTCGAACAGCGTACTAAAGCCGCTTGCAAAATACGATGTGGGGCACGTGCAGGAAGTAGTACGGCAGGCGCACGATGAATTGCGTCAGTTGATGCAGCAACGGGCCGATATCATGAAACGGATCGGCACCGTCAAACAAACAATTTCCGGGCTGGCCAACCTGTTTGGGGATGGTGTGTTAAACGAAGAACTCATGGAGTTGGTGGACCGCAAGAGCAACGGCCGCCAGCCCGGGTTCACGAAAGCTTGTCGTATGATCCTGATGGAATCGGGCCGCGCAATGAACTCCCGTGACATCTGCGATTACTTCCAGCAAAAGATGCCGGGTCTTCTAGCACGGCACAAAGATCCCATGGCATCGGTAACAACTGTGCTCAACCGCCTGGTTGAGTATGGTGAAGCCGAGGCTGTGGTTGCGAATGGCAGACGCGCGTGGCGTTGGGTGGCTGATGTCGCCGAGTCGCGCGCCCTCACCGGCGACGCAGGTCTTGTCGCCTGAGTCTGCGGTTACTCGCGGCTCTTGCTGCCGCGTCGGGCGAACTCAACGGGATTGAGGATCGTCCGGCGGCAGCAACATACCCTTCTCAAGGTGTCTTGTCACATGCGCGTAAGAGGCTGCATGTGGATCGTGGGTGACCATCACGATCGTCTTGTGAAAGTCCTCGTTCAACCGCTTCAAAATCTCCAACACTTCCGTCGCTGAATTGCTATCCAGATCTCCGGTAGGCTCGTCGGCCAGCAGGAGGGTGGGATCGCTGACGATGGCACGAGCGATCGCGACTCTCTGCTCCTGCCCACCCGAGAGCTGCTTCGGAAGGTGATGGACTCGATCTTCGAGTCCCACCAACTTAAGAGCCGTCATCACGTGATCCCGCCGCTGCTGTGAGGTCAGTTTAGTCAGCAATAGCGGTAGCTCCACGTTCTCGAAGGCCGTTAGCACGGGAATCAGGTTGAACGTCTGAAACACGTATCCGATGTGTTCGTTGCGCCACCGCGCAATCTGAGCGTCACTGAAGCGGAAGATATCCTGCCCCTGAACCAACAGCTCGCCCGAGGTAGGCCGGTCTATGGCGGCAATCATATTCAGCAGAGTGGTCTTGCCCGAGCCAGAGGGGCCCATCAACGCAAGAAACTCTCCTTTGGCGATGTCAATGGAGACATCGTCGAGCGCGGTTACCTGAAAAGCATCACGCTTGAAGATTTTGCTGACGCCCCGAACCTGTACGACTTTGGTGCTCGTGGCAACGTTGGGTTGTGCGACTGTGCTCATGATTGCCCCTTTATTTTGATTTTTTCCCCATCTTTTAGGGTTGTGGGTGCCGTGGTGATAACGCTCTCGCCGCCAACGAGTCCGTCGACCAATGCGCCGTCTGCCCGCTGGCTGACAACATGAATCTCACGAGAGACTGCCTTTCCGTTGTACGCCAGATACACCACTTTCTTCCCGTCACGGTCGCGCATGGCCGTTGAGGGAACAAACACGCCGGTTGGCCCTTTCGAGTCCTTTGGCTTGTCGTTCGCCAGGAAGCGCACCGTCGCATTCATTTCCGGGCGCAGCTGCACGTCCGGATACTTGTTCGGATTTAGTACTTGCACCTTTACCTGTACTGTAGCCTTCTGGCGGTTGGCCTCTGGTGAAATCTGGGCAATCTGTCCATCGTATTGCTTGTCGGGATAGGCGTCGGTAGTGACGATGCCTTTTTGCGCCGGACCGAGGCGCGCGAAGTCCGCCTGCGCGATGTCGAGCTCGACCTGCAGATCGTTCAAATCTGCCAGGGAGACGACTGATCCCTGTGGACCTCCTGCCGCCGTACTCGCGAATCCCGAGGTGACCAATTCTCCTTTTTCCGCCGTGCGATCGAGAATCGTTCCGCTTACGGGTGCTCGAATCACCGTCGCATCGAGTTGCGATTTCGTGTAATCCAATTGACCCTGTGCCTGCATCAGCGCGCCTTGGGCGCGGGCCAGTTCTTCAGGACGCGGTCCGATCTTCGCTAGCTGAAATGCTTTCTCCAGGGAGTTGGCCCGCTGCTGATCCGCTTCGAACTTGGCGGTCGCATCGTCGAGCTGCTGCCGGGAGAGAACACCATTTGTTGCCAGTTCCTTTGTACGATCGAGCGTCAGTTTGTCGTTGGCCAGAGTAGCCCTGGCTTCGTCCAGATTGTGTTGCGCCTGCTGAATCTCCTCGGGCCGCGAGCCATGTTGCAGCTCTTGCAAGTAAGCACGCGCGTTTTCGACAGCTCCCTTTGCCTGGTCGTACGTAGCGCGGAACTCCTGGTCCTCCAGGCGGACGAGCACCTGCCCTTCTTTTACCTTGTCTCCCTTTTCCACCCCGATCCACGCGACGCGGCCGGTGACCTTGGAATTCACATTGATCGTGTGGTGCGCCACGATGTAACCCGTGGCCGAAAGCACCGTTCCGCCCACGTCATTGCCGCTGGTCTGCGCGGCCGCGCGCACCACCTCGACCTCGGGAACGTCAGCCGAAGCTACCCGATAGGCAAGCGCGATAACGCCCAGAAGCACAATGATCGCAATCGAGCCAATAATGTATCGACGCACCCAAATCGATGGCTCTTCGGGCCCGTTCCCGCGCTCCGAACGATCGATCCGCAGGCTCTGTAAATCCTGATGTTTTGTATCAAGCGCCATAATCTTTATTACGATTCCGATCTCTCGTAAGTTCGCCCTGCTATCCGCGCAGAGCGGCCAAAATGTTCTGCCGGGCGGCATGCCACGCCGGAGCAAGCCCGCCGATGAATCCCATGACCAGAGCGAAAATGATCGCTCGCACAGCCACCGCTGGCGTGATTTGGAGGGCGAACACCACTTCGCTGAACGTGACAGCGTTGGAGGTGCCGGTCTGCATGCCGTTGAACGGCAGCATCAAGACGATTCCGACGAGCGCCCCGAGCAGCGCCAGCAGCAGCGACTCGAGCACGAATGACGTCAAGATGGCCGGACGCGAGAACCCAATGACGCGCAATGTGGCAATCTCCCTTCCTCGGTACGCGACAGCTGCGTACATCGTGTTCATCGCAGCGAAGATCGATCCGATTGCCATGATGACACCCACCACCCATCCGATAACCTTGATCGGCGTGCCAGAACTGGTCTGCTTTGAATAGTAATCGCTCTCCAGCATGCCTTCGAGTTTCAGCCGCTGGTCGTCGCTGACACGATTCTTCAGCGCCTCCGCGGAAATGGCATCCGTCGCGCGCAGGTATGCTGATGCAAATCCCCCTTGACGATCGAAGTCCGAAGCCATCTGGTTCACATCACCCCAGACCTCTGATTCATACGCAGACCCGCCGGCATCGAACACCCCCACGACTTTCCACGCGCCCTTGCCGAATTCCATCGTGTCGCCGATATTGGCGTGGGTGAACCGTTCGCGAATCGACTTGCTGACCACTACTTCCCGCTGCCCGGTCTGAAACCAGCGGCCCTCAAGCAGCTTCACAGGAGCGGCTTTTCCCGGTTCGTCGGCAGTCTGACGCATTTCGAGTCCATCCGGCATCATGCCGCGTACTGTCACATTCACTTCACCCGTGCCATCCTTGCGAGGCAGAACGATGACGACGACCCACTCGCCCGACACCATCGGCTGACCTTCCTTATCAGTGGCGATCCCCGGCAGCGTCTTCAGAGTCGGAAAGAGAGCAGCGTCGAACCCACCGGACAGCTCGGCCTCCGATCCCTTGCGCAGTACGAGAACATTCTTGGAACTCCCGCTGCTCACGAAAGCGCGGTTGAGGCCCGCCACCAGCGCCATCAAAAAGATCGCCGTGGTCACGGTCAGCGCGATCCCCAGCGCCGTCATGACCGTAAGGCCTTTGCGGAGTTTCAGGTTGCGAATGTTGTAGCTGATGGGTATCGCCATAATTTGGAATCTCCACTTACCCGATATAACGCAGCGCCTCCACAATGTTCATGCGCGAAGCTCTGTATGCCGGGAGATAGCCGCTCACAACTCCCAGGATTCCGGCCACTGCCAATGCAATCGATGCAGTGATCACGTTCACCTTCATGTCCAGCGGGATGCCAAGTCCGATAAATCGATGTGTCAGCCAGGCAATCACAAACCTTGCGACAAAGACCCCGAGGATGCCTCCACTTAAAGCCAACGCTACTGATTCGCTGACAAACATCGACAGCACTCGCTCACGGGTGAAGCCGAGAGTCTTCAGTACTGCCACTTCGCGAGTCCGGCTGCGGACCGACATCGCCATAGTGTTGGCCGAAACCAGCATGATGGCGAACATCACAGCCCCGCAGATGCTCAGGATGAACGCCTTCACATTGCCCAGCGATGCGACAAATCCAAGCTGAAACGCCTTCTCGCTTTCGGTCTTGGTCTGCAGAGGCGAATTGTGGAACATGTCATCGATAATGCGTGACGCTTCCGCAACATGCTCGGCCGAGTCGATCTGAGCGGCATACCAGCCGGCTTGGCCCTTAAACCATGGCACAGCTTCTTCGAGGTACTTTGCGTTGAAGTACAGAGCGTTCTGTGGCGGATCGCGGTGATAGATGCCACGAATCGTCAGATCCAGGTTCGTGGGGAAAATATTGGCTTGCAGCGTGACACGATCCCCAACCTTCCACTTGTACTTGTCGGCCAGCGTGACATCCACAATGCAGCCGGCGCGATCGTGCTGCCACGCCTTTAATTGGTCCTCGGGAATGATTTTGTCGGAGGCCACTTTCAAGTATTCATCAGGATCGGTGGCCATTTGCGCAAAGAAATGTTCTGGCCGATCGTCGATGTACCGGCCGCCAAACCACGTAAGCGGCACGACAGCACTAACTCCCTGAACCGCGCGAATCTTCTCCCGATAGTAGGCGGGCAGAAAGAACGCCAGCGAAACGCGGTCACGAACAATCAAGCGGCGCGCAGCTTCCGGGGCAACCTGATCCACATAAAACGATCGCCAAATGCAGATCATCAACGTCAGCAACAAAAGCGAGAAGCTGATGCTGATCATGGTCAGCAAACTGCGCCGCTTGTTGCGGAAGGCACTGCGCACCACGAAACTTCCCATCGTCATAGATCACCCGATGTGGCGGAGCCCATCTACGATGTTCACCTGCGAGGCGTGATACGACGGCAATGCAGAGCTCAATAGCCCCACGATGCCCGAAGTGAGCAGAGCGAGAAGCCAGATCTCTGGTGTTACGACCATAGGAAAGAAGCTGATGAACTGCTTCGAGTGCGTCAACCCATAGACCGCCGCCCAGCCGAGGGTCGCGCCAATCAGGCCTCCCGCGAGCGACAGGGCGACCGCTTCACTGACGAACAGTCCTAAGACCCCACGCCTCGTGAAGCCCAGAGTCTTGAGTACGGCCACTTCACGAGTGCGCTCACGAATCGACATGGCCATGGTGTTGGCGGAAACTAACAACGTGGCAAAAACCACTGCGGAGCAGATGCTAAGAATGAAGGCCTTGACATTGCCCATCATGGCAACGAACTCGAGCCCAAATGCTTTCTCGCTCTCGGTTTTCGTTGGCTGAGGCGAGTTGCGGAACATATCGTCCACCGCGCTGGCGATGGTACTCACATCTGACGGTGAGGCGGCAAGAATACTGAAGGTCCCAGCCTGTCCCTTAAAGAAAGAGACGGCTTCTTCTACGTACTTGGCATTGAAATAGACCGACTTGTTATCCGGGTTCGAGTGGTAGATGCCGCGAATGTTCAATTCGAGGTTTACCGGATAAATGGTTCCCTGCAGAACAATGCGATCTCCGAGTTTCCAGCCATACTTATTCGCCAGATAGTCATCGACGATGACTCCTTGGCGGTCCCGCTGCCATGCCTTGATCTGATCTTCGGGCATCGAGATATCGCGGTACGTTTTGAAGAATTCATCGGGATCAGTCCCGAACTGCGCAAAAAAGTTCTCTGGCTTCTGGTCTCTGTAGATTCCGCCGAACCACGAGACCGGGATGACCGAAACAACGCCCGGCATCGCTCGAATCTTTTCGCGATAAAAGCCGGGCAGAGAGAAGGTGAGCGAAACCCGGTGCCGGACAACGAGCCTCTGCGCCGATTCCGCGCTGCCCTGATCCAGATAAAAAGCGTGCCAGATCGTCATCATCAGGGTCAGCAGGAGAAGAGAAAAGGCAATGCTTAATACCGTCAGAACGCTTCGTCGTTTGTTACGGAACGCGTTTTTGGTGACGAACCGGGATAAAGTCATCGGTGCACTCCAGGGAAAAAAGTGGGGAGCCGGAACCAGGAGGTAGTTGCAACTCGACGCAAACAGAATAGTCGAACTGGTTCATGCTCGACAACCGCGCCGGACTGGGTTTTTGGAGGGTTCAACAATCGGGTCTCTCACTTAGGATGACAGAGATATCTTCGAGTGTCGTTCTTTGGCCCACCAGTGGAGATCGTCACCGCATCTGGATGACAAATGTCATCCAGAGACTAGCCATAAGACATAACCGCTGTCCGCTGATGAAGGTTACGCTGCGCTATTGAGGGTCAATTCCACCGGCCGAGCGGGTTAAGGCTATCAGTTGAACCGTCCTTCATCCGCGGACGGACCGTATAGCGCCGGTACCGGCGCCTCATTGAGGCGCAGGTACACGGTCAACTGTCCGCGATGATGGGCAAGATGGCTGAAAACGGAGTCGGCAATCATCGTGTGGCGCGGGCTATCGCTCACGACGTGTTCTCCGACCATAAATTTCCAATTTGTCGCGAGGTGCTCGTCCGTCGTGCTTTGCAACGCCTCGCGGGCTCCCGCGACCGCCGAATCCAGTGCAGCCAGCAACTCACCTCGGGTGCGCCACTCCAGGGGCTTGAATTGAGCCGCTTCTGGCGATCTCATATCAAATTTGTCTTGCTTCACCATTGAAATGATCCACGACGGCATCGTTGCCACCAAAGCGGCCAGGTAGCCGAGTGGCATCGACTTTTCGTGAGGCTTCCAGTCATTGTGCCCTTCGGGCACACGCTGCAAGGCAAGGCGGGAGGAGTTGGCTTGACGCTCCAGCTCCGACAAAAAAAACTCAGTCATCTTCATGGTTTTTCTCCGAAGCGATTCGGCTAGGGCGAATCGCCGGAAGACACGGTAGCAATGATTGAGGACAGATTTAGTCCTCAACTTTGTGCCACAATAAACGTTCATGGTGCAGACCTCAGCCCGCCTTCTCCGACTGCTTTCCCTCTTCCAGGCTCAGCGTTACTGGAGCGGGTCCGAACTATCGCAGCGCCTTGAGGTCACCGCTCGTACCTTGCGGCGCGACGTCGACCGCCTCCGCAGCCTTGGCTACCCGGTCCACTCGACCTCTGGAATCGCAGGCGGCTATCAGCTCGGAGCGGGCGCGGCGCTGCCCCCACTTCTGTTCGACGATGATGAGGCCGTCGCTGTGGCGCTCGGACTCAGAACCGCCGCCAGCGGAGGAGTCACTGGGATCGACGAAGCCTCGGTGCGGGCTCTCCTAAAGTTGGAACAAGTGTTGCCGCCGCGGCTTCGCCACCGTGTTGCCGCGCTGCATGGTTTCATCGTCCCGTTGGAATCCCGCCGAGCGAGCGTCGATGCAAATCTGGTCTCGCTGTTAGCCGGAGCCTGCCGTGACCATGAAGGGCTGCGCTTCAACTACAAAAACCGAACCGATGTTCCCAGCATACGGGTCGTTGAACCCTATCGGGTGGTCCACACCGGCTATCGCTGGTATTTGGTCGCCTGGGACATGAACCGCAAAGACTGGCGGACATTTCGCGTGGATCGCATTACAGGCAAGCCCAAGACGTCGACACGGTTCAAACCGCGCAAAGCTCCAGAGGGTGACTTTGCCGCTTTTGTCGCTAAATCGCTCTCGCAGGTGCCGTATCCATTTCGAGCGCGAGTCACGCTACAAGCGCCGGTGGAATCACTGACTTCACGGCTTCCTCCCTCTGCGGGAGTGTTGGAGGCCATCAACGAAAATTCGTGTTTACTGCACACCGGTTCCCATTCGCTCGAGGGGATCACCATTCATCTGTCACTGCTCGGAGTGGGTTTTCAGGTACACGAACCGCCAGAACTGATCTCCTATATGCGCAATTTAGCCGACCGTCTGCAAGCGGCAACCCGCGAATAACCAGTTTCGGCGGCCGTGATTGCCCCCCGGATTTTGCTTACCTAAGTAACTCGAAGGCTCACACAGGCAGCGCTATCCTACACGTACTCAATCCGTTTCCCGCTGGTGAAGGTGTGTCGCGCCAGCCGTGATCGGCTTTTCATGGATTGGAGCCAGGAAGCAATGCCTACGAAAATTGGCCACTTCGATATTCTCAGCGAGTTGGCGAAATCGCCAACATGCGCGGTCTATAAAGCGAATGATCCGGAGAGCGGGCAAACGATTGCTTTGAAGGCAATCCAGCTCAGTGCGTTTGGAGAGAGTGCACAGGCACTGGAACAGGCCCTGCTAGCCGAAGCTGAGAGCACCAAGGTATTGAGCAGCTCTAATATCACCAAGGTTTATGGCGCCGGCGAGATCGAAGGCCAATTCTGCGCCGCCATGGAGTATGTACAGGGCAACAGCATTGCGACCATGTTGTCCCGCAAAGAAGGATTTTCGATCTGGGATTTGCTCGACATCGGCCGGCAGTTGTGCGGCGGCCTCGAGCACGCCAATTCGCACAAGCTTGTGCACTACAGCCTGGAACCGGCAAAGGTCATGTGCGGGTGGGATGGCACGGTTAAGATTCTCAGCTTCGGCGTATCCAGCCCCGGCAAGTTCTTGCAGCATTCGAGCGGTGCGATCTCTCCGGTATGGCACTACATGTCGCCGGAGCAAGTTCGAGGTGATGCGACCGATGGCCGATCCAATCTTCATAGCCTTGGCGCGATGTTTTACGAAATGGTCACCGAGCGGAAGGCCTTCGACCGTGAAGATCTGGAATCCCTGAAGCAGAGCATCCTGGAAAGCACGCCCGTAGCGCCGAGCCACGTCAATCCAAAAATTCACCCGCTTCTGAGCGACCTGATCATGAAGGCGCTGGCGAAGGATCCCGCCGAGAGATATCAGAATGGCCGCGAACTGCTCGATGATCTGGAAAAGTGCAAGGAATCCAAGCCCGCAGTTGCTAAAAAGGCCGAGGCCGCCATGGGGACGATGGCCCCCGAGAAAGCCAGGACGGCAGCACAATCCAAGTTTGTGGGAGCAACGCCGGCAAAGCCTGCCGCGCCAAAGTCGACGTCTGCCACTGCTGGGTCAGCGCGGCCGTCTGCGGCCGCCCAGGCGAGCCCACCATCCTTGTCGGCTCAGAAGAAGACTGGAGCGACAGCGGCGTCCGAATCGAGCTCTAAGTTGGCACGCCCAGCATCCAAGTTAGCTGCGCCCAAGGCGGCTGCCGCAGGCGTCGGCGCTTCCAGCAGTCGCGCCGGCGAGGTTGAAGAACTGGATCTCTCCGGCCCGTTTGTTGGAACCGCTACTTCGGCAAAACAGGAATCCGAGCAGCCTTCGGCATACATGTCCGCGGCAGTGACCGATGAGCCGCACATCGAAACCTTTGAGATGCAGGCCGACAACCCGCCCAAGATTGCAGTCGATCCGATGATGGCCGAAGGCGGCCCTGCCGCTGCTACTGGCACAAGCTTTTCCGATATCTCTGAATTGCCTCCGTTGAAAGAGGCGTATGTAGCTCCGCCGCCTCCGACTCCGGTGGAAGAAGCTCCGGTGCCAGCTGGGGTGTCGGTTCCGAAGACCTATCGAAGCAGTCCAAGGAAAGATGAAAAACCAAGAGTAGAAGCTCGCGAAGTTGCGCAAAAGGCAATTACAGAAATCAAAGGCGTTCCGCCGAAGTTGTATATGTATGCCTTGGGTATAGCTGGCGCGGTGATGCTTGCGATTGCGATCGGTGTAACGATCTACATTCACGGCCAAGGAGACGAAGATACTGGCGCTCCGCGGACCAGCGTGCCCGCGCGGGCATCGCAGTCTGATGCTGCCCAGCAAGCGCCTGTGAACGAACCCGTTGCAGCGCCTGATGCTGCGCCTGCTCCGGTGGCCGCACAGCCCGTTGAAGTCCCGGATACACCCGAACCGGCTGAGCAGCCTGCCGCCATGTCCAAGGCGCGAAACGCCAACAAGAAGAAGGCACCAGCGGCTCCCGTCGTATTACCCGGGCAGTTGGCAGTGGAATCGACACCAGAAGGCGCTCAGGTACAGTTCGATGGCGCCAGCGACCCAAGCTGGGTGACGCCCTTCGCGCTGACTAACCTGCAGCCCGGACAGCACGCGATCGTGGTCAGCAAAGCTGGCTATTCTACAGAGTCACGGACCGTACACATCTTCCCGGGAAACCGAACCAGCGCGAATATCCACCTTGCCCAATTAATGGCGACCCTGGTGGTGAAGAGCGATCCGGCCGGCGCCAACGTTTACGTGGACGGCCGTGATATGGGTACGAAGACTCCGGCGCAGGTAAGCGTCGACAAAGGACAGCACCTGGTTCTGGTCCGCATGTCGGGCTATCTCGACGAGACCCAGGCCGGACAGTACACGATGGGGCAAACCTACAGCTTTACTCCGACTCTCCGTCCCCTCGGCAACACCGACAACATCAAAATCGGCGGCGGAAAGATGTCCCGACTCTTTGGTGGAAAAGCCCAACCGAATCAGACCACGGTCAGCATTCACACCTCGCCGAAAGGCGCTCAAGTCTCCATCAATCGGCACATGATCGAGAAGAACACTCCAGTGGATTTGATCCTCGATCCCGGCAATTATGAGGTGGAGATCGAGCTATCAGGATACGCACCCATCAAGAAGATCGTCACGGCGACACAGGGCGGTAAAGTCTCGATTGATGAAACACTGCAGCAGCAGTAGGACGGGAGCAAGGACCTGCCCCTGTGTCCTCTGTGGTGCGAGAGTCTAATCCCTAGAAGCCATGTAGAGATTCACTATTGTGATTTCCCACACCCCCGCGGCGCAGCGAAAGGAATCTGCTCATGTGGGACAGTCGCCATCGGCTGTCCGGTCGAGCGAAGCTCGACAGCAAACCACGCGAATCAACTGACACATATGGTCCGGAGGGACAGCCGAAGGAGCGGCTGTCGCCACATGCCAGATGTACGGGACCAAGGCCTCCCGAGAATAAAAAAGGCACGCGAGGGATCGTCGCGTGCCCGGCCTTCTGTCAGATTAATTCGGAAGCTTGAATCTGATGGTGACCTGAGTCTGAATCTCGACCGGCTCACTGTTCAGCAGATATGGCTTGTACTTCCATTGCTTCACGGCATCGGCGGCTGCTTTGCTGAGCTGAGAGTCTCCGCTCACCACTTTGACCTGGGTGATGTCGCCGCTCTTGGAGATGGTCGCCAGCAGTTCCACCGTGCCCTCAATCCGTAGCCGTATCGCGCTCGCCGGATACACAGGCGAAACTTTCTTGTACAGCAGCCCTTGCGAGACGCCCTGCGACACGCTCATCGTCTGCAGCTTCGGCTTGAATTCGCTCGTAGTAGTCGGAACTAGGTCCGGAGGCGGAACCGAAGCAGGAGTGGCCATGCCAATCATGCTTGGGGCGGAAACGTCAGGGTTCGTCGATTTCGGTTTCGCGGGCGCCTTCCCACCCTTGACCATCAAAGGGGCAGCTTCTGGAGTTGCGTCCTCCGGCGCCTCTTCTTTCACTGCTTCTTCCTTCTTAATTGCCTTGGCCGGAGCCGAATTCGGTGAAGGCTTGGTTGCGCTTGCGGTCGGTTTCGAACTGACTTCCTTGGAAGCAGATTCAGAATCTCCAGTGCCTGCGGTCGAAGGCGAGCTCACCGCCGCGGATTCAACCGGAGCTGCCGACGAGGTAGGCTGCGCCTTGCCTCCCTGAGAAGCTGCCGGCAAGCTTTGCGTCGTGGCCGCCGGTGTCGCAGCTGTTCCTGCATTGTGGCTTTTGGACGCCCAACCGAAGTACGCTGCTGCGGTAATCACGACTGCGGCGGCAACTCCGATGAAAATCTTCTTGTTTACTCCACTGGATGCGGGCTCTGCAGAACCACCAAACGTAAACGTTGGAGCGGCCCCGATGGTGCCAGTGGGCTGGGACGCAGGTGACGCCGCTGCTTGCGGAACGTCGATCGCGCTCGCGGCCGGCACCTCAGGAACTTTGGGTATCTGTGATTCTCTCGCAGGGGCGACCGCGCTCGCGGCTCCAGCGCTGGCATAAGCGCTCGAATGAGACGGGGGGCTGACAGTCGGCGCCTCTGGCGCCTTCGGTGCGGGTTCTGGAATGGATGAGACGGTGGGGAGAGGTCCAGCCTTCGGAATCGGCGGCAGATCGCTTGCCTTGGCAGTTTGCGCGACACTCGCCGCTGCGGCTGCCGGCCAAGCTGGCGTGCTCCCCGAAGGTTTCGCAGCCGGAATCTCTCGCGGCGGCGCAGGGGTTGATTGCGGCGCAGGTGCAACCGATTTCGCCGCGCTTGCTGGCTTGGGTGTTGGTTTGGCGGTAGCGGGTGCTGGCACTGCAGCCTGTGGCGCAGGAGCAGCAGCCCCCGGCTTGGCCGGGTCGCCCTTCCTCAGCAGCCCGCGTGCTACACGCAGCGTTCCTTTGGCCTGTTCAATATTTATGGGTTTGGTCAGGACGAGGTTGGCGCCGATACGAAACGCCTTTGCGACCCCCGCCTGACCTTCCACTACGGCCACGGCAAGCGACGTCTGGTTGGACCTGGAATTGCGCGCGCTTTTAAACAACAGGGTGGCATTCTGCTCGTTATCGCAGTCCACCACGACAGCGTCGAAGTGTTCGCCCATCAGCTTCTTGACCGCCGCGAATGGCTCGATGCAGGCCTCGACGTTGAATTCCAATTCGTTCAGAACCTGCGTCACCGTACGAGCCGTTTTTTCATCCGGACAGAACAGAAGAGCTTGGTAACCCATGGAGTCATCGTAGGTACAGCCGTAAGTACCAGCAAGTTACGCAGGTAATTCGAGTTACGTTGATTTTTCTGGGCTTGCGCCAGGAGGGAAAAAAACCGGCCAGCGTCCGAAGTTTCGCTTAGCTCTAAGGGGCTTCCGCTATGATCGCGGTGATAGAACGCTGTATTTGCGAGTGTTATGAAGAAAATGTTTCGACGGGCGGTTCGATCGCGCTTGCGGCCCTGCTGCTGGGAGTCTTCGCATTGCTGTATTCCACCGCGAGGGGGTCAACGACGTGATATTTCCGCGTGAACGGCCAAGTACTCGCCGATGGCCGACAGCGGGCTGGCTACATGCACGCCAATACCGATCGAACGATCCTCCCGGTTACAAGGACAGACAGGCAAAAAGCTGAGACTTACCGCGTATCGGTTGTCGATCGTGCCGCAATCCGGGATTGCTGAGAATGGAGCCCCATTTCGCTTCATTCCAAATCCTGTCGGAGACGCGAATCCGCTGTGTTCCCTTCTCGCTGATCCTGGGAAGACCTCTGATGCACCCATTTGGTCGACCCTAGTGCGTGAAGGGCGATTTATCTCATTCTCAACCACGTCGGGCAAAAAGATAAAAGCGCAGTGGCAGAGGGTAGCGTAGGAAAGTAATCCCTTGCCTTTTCTCCGCGCCCTCTGCGGCCGTTCTGCGCGATCTCGGCGGTAAAGAAGTGTTTTTCCCGCAACCGAGCCCCCTGATCCAAAGGCTTCCAGTTCGAAGAGGCGAAGGTCGGAGGTCTGAGGTCCGATCGCCGCGAATCCCCTACAATGATCGAGCCATGCGCATCCCGTTGTGGCTCAAAATCAGCTGGACTCTCTGGCTGATCGTGTGGGCTCCCATCTATTGGCGGCAGTATGGAGCGCAGAATCTCCTCTATTTCTGCGATATCGGAAACATTCTGATCGGAGTCGGCCTCTGGCTGGAAAGCCCGCTTATCTTTTCCTGGGCCGCCTGCGGATTGTTATTGTTTCAATCGCTCTACATCATCGATCTTGCGGGAGCATTGTTGATCGGTCGCCACGTAATCGGCGGCACCGAATACATGTTCGATCCGCACCTGCCGCTTCCCGTCCGGCTACTGAGTCTCTTCCACGTTACGACTCCGCCTCTGTTGTTGTGGGCAATTTGGCGCCTCGGCTACGACTCGCGCGGATGGAAACTTCAATCACTGATGACATGGATCGTGATTCCCATCAACTATTTTTGGCGTCCCGAGCAGGATGTCAACTGGGCCCGGGGCCTGTTCTTTCACAAGCAGCATGTAATGTCCGGGTGGGCGTACCTGCTCGGCTACCTGATCGTAGTCCCGCTCTGCATCTACCTGCCGACGCACCTGCTGCTTCAGAGACTGTTTGCCGAAACCCGAATCGAGAAAGCCGAGAGTCGTCTATCGTGACCTTCCCGAACCATCCCCCGACTTCCGTAGCGCAGATTCCGCCGGGGGATATTCGATCGAGCCGTGCAAGGCGGAAATGTCCTCCTGCTGATGGTCGGGGAAAGGCAGTTGGTTCTTGTCGCGCAATTCCGCAATCGTCTTTACTGCATTTTCTGTTTTTCCTTTTTCCAGCCCGCCATCGCGACTCAAGTACAGAGTCTGCGCAGGAAGAGCGAGACTGCCACCTGCATCCTCCACAATGTCGAGCATCCTCAGCAGCAGGTCCTCGCGAACAGCAGCGAACTCATTGAAGTCCTGAGTCAAGACGTACGACAGCACCTCAACGTTCAGAGACGAGCCTGCGATATCGGTAAGTCGCACCCGCACCGTTTTCGTCTCGACTTTGGGGTGGCTGTAGAGCAGCTTGCGGATTTCCAGCAGCACGAAACGCACGTGATCCGCTTTGCTTTCAGGACGCAGCCCAAGATTTGTCTTGAACAGAATCTTGTCGCGACGGCTGAAGTTCTCCAGATTGATCGTCGCCACCGTGCCATTCGGAATGGCCAACAGTGTTCGATCCTCAGTGCGAATGCGAGTTGATCGCAACCCAATATCTTCGATTGTTCCGCTACGGTCGCCAAATCGGCAGACATCGCCAACACGAAATACTTCATCACCGAGAACGGAGACTCCACCGAACAGATTTTCGATGGTCTTCTGCGCGCCGAAGCCGATCGCCAGTCCGCCAATTCCCAGGCCGGCCAGCGCCGTGCTCATGTTGAAGCCGAGACTCCCCAGGACCGCCAGTATGCCGAGAGTGAAAATGAGCGCTTTCAGGATGCGCTCTCCCAGTAACATCAGCGATCCCGTGCCGACGTGCCCGCGGGCGAGCGCTTGAGCGCGAACCCGGTGCAGCGACCAGCGGACGAATCGCCACACGATCCAGGTACAGCTCAAAATGAGGACAACCGAAGTGACCTCGAAGTAATAGTGGCGTGGAAGCAGCGGCAGGCGCAGCCGGACCGTGAAGATTTGGTGGATGAGCGTGCCCACCAGAAACCACGCTGGCCCGGAAACCGAGCGCCAACTGGCCACCTCAAGCTGGCCGCGCTTCCGGGCCCACCAGCGCAGCGGAACCTCCAGCAATGCCAAGATGATCCAACCCAGGCCTGCCGCCACAGGGATCCCCAATAACAGCGCGCCCCATTGCCAGAGGGGTGCACCGGCCAGTTGATGTTTCACCAGCACGCTTGGAAGCTCGACCTCCACCTGCCTCGCTTCCACCTGGTCTGACAGTTCCGCGAGCTTTGTGAGAGTGTCCGACGAAATCAGCCAGATCTTGCCCGCGGTCGGATCGGGCACGTGCACCATGTCGAGATCCGCCTCGACGTCGCCCGCCGTCATCGTCCCCAACCGCTGACGCCCAAGCGGTACCCCTTCTTGCGGGATGCCTTCCGGCTGGCTGTACTTGCTCAGGTTCCCACTAAACACGTGATCCAAAACGAACTTCAGCCGCGTGGCATCCTGCTCGCCCTCCGACTGTCGGCGCGCAGGAGTTAACTGCAGATACTGCGCCGCAATGGCGTAGTCCCCGCTCTGGGCTGCTTTCAGAAATCCGAGAATCGAACTGGAGGGGGTTTCGCGGCCGAGGGGATCGGTTGGCGCGGCTGCCGGGCTCGGCGTGGTTGCCGACTGTATAGCCTGTGTGATCGATCCCTGAGCTACCGCTGAGCCAGCGGCAACAGCCGCGAACAGCAGCGCGAGCAGAACGACCTTGCCGAGACGAACCATGTTTAACTCCGGCCCAACGCTGTGCGGGCTTGGGCCCAATGGGCGAGCACAATGATGAAATGAATCCTCATTGTACTGGACCCTGCTGGGGCCGGAACTGTTGGTTATCCCCGCTTTGGCCGGTAAATGTGCGTGCTCGTGCCGAAGAAGACTTCGGCGGACTCCATCACAGTTTCTGACAACGTGGGGTGCGGGTGAATGCTCAGGGCAATATCGCTGGCGACAGCTGCCATCTCGACCGCGAGTACTCCTTCGGCGATCATTTCTCCCGCTCCCACGCCCACAATGCCAACTCCGAGCACTCGTTCCGTGTGAGGATCGAAAAGCAGCTTGGTCATCCCCTCGGGACGAGCAAGCGTGATTGCACGCCCGGAAGCGGCCCAGGGAAATTTGGCAATTTTGATTTCGCGATTTTCTTTCTGCGCCTGCGTCTCAGTCAGACCGCACCATGCAACCTCGGGATCCGTAAATACCACAGCGGGGATGGCGTGAGGCTCGAAGGCAACCTTGTGCCCAGCGATGGCTTCGACCGCGGTACGACCTTCATGCGAAGCCTTGTGCGCAAGCATCGGCTCGCCGACAACGTCTCCGATTGCGGAGATCGCCGGATCGTCTGTTTGCAACTGTTTATTCACCTGCATGAATCCGCGCTGGTCAACCTGCACGCGCGTCTTCTCAAGTCCCGGAATTTCGGAATTGGGCTTTCGGCCGACCGACACGAGCACGCGATCGAAAACTTTTTCTTGCTGACTTCCGTCCTGTGCCTTTAGCGTTGCCCGAATGCCGTTACCCTCATCTTTCACCGATGCGACGGTTGTATTCAGCAAGATGGAGTCGAACATCTTCTCCAGGCGTTTATGCAACGGCAGCACGAGGTCGCGATCTGCGCCGGGGAGCAATCCAGCAAGCATTTCAACCACAGTGACTCGCGTACCGAGCGCCGCGTAAACCGACCCGAGTTCCAACCCGATGTATCCGCCGCCAACCACAAGAAGAGTGCCGGGAATATCCTCGAGGTTGAGCGCGCCGGTCGAATCCATCATCCGCGGCGTATCGAGCTTCAGCGTTGCAGCCACGGCCGGTCGCGACCCCGTAGCGATGATGATGCGTTCGAAACTCAGTGATTCTTCGGCACCATCAGTCTTCGTCACCCGCAACGTAGTTGAGTTCTCGAAGGCCGCGCGGCCCTGAACGTAATGCACTTTCCGCTGTTTGGACAGAACGCCCAGTCCGCCCGTCAATTTCTTGACGACATTCTCTTTAAACGAACGCAGTCGCCCAAGATCGATCCTCGGCGCAGCGAATTCAATGCCCCAATCTTTCGCCTGATGCGATTCTTCGATCAATTTGGCTACATGTAACAGTGCTTTTGAAGGGATGCAACCACGATAAAGACAGACGCCGCCGGGATTCAGTTCAGGATCGATCAGCGTGACGGTCATGCCCAGATCGGCGGCGAGAAAAGCGGCGGCGTACCCACCAGGACCGCCGCCAATGACTGCAATGTTCAAGTTGGTGTTTTCAGACATGATGCTTCCTGAACCGCAAAGGACACAAAGCACCACGAAGGAAATCCAAACAGGATTGCGGTTAAGGGTTTTCCTTCGTGAACCTTTGTGCCCTTCGTGGTTTCAACTCTTCTATCCCTGTACGGAAAGTAGGAACGGCTGCTCAAACGCTTCGGCAATCCAGCGCAGGAATCGCGTGGCATCCGCTCCGTCGATCAACCGGTGATCGTACGAGAGCGACAACGGAAGGATCAGCCGAGGCTCGAACTTGCCACCGTCTTTCCCCGCAATCCACTCCGGTTCCATCCGCGAGCGTGAAATTCCAAGAATTGCGACCTCAGGAAAATTGACGATCGGAGTAAATCCAATCCCGCCGATTCCGCCAAGGTTTGTGATGGTGAACGTTCCGCCTTCCATGTCGGACGGGGCCAGCTTCTTGTCCCGCGCCTTCCTCGAAAGTCCCGACAATTCCACCGCCAGTTCGACGATGTTCTTCTTGTCCACGTCACGAATCACCGGAACGAGCAGCCCGCGATCGGTATCGGCAGCGACTCCAATGTTGATGTACTGCTTGTAGACGATTTCTTCTTTCTCAATATCGATGCTGGCATTGAACTGTGGGAAAACCTTCAACGCCGCCGCACACACTTTGAGGGCTATCGCGGTAACCGTCATCTTTCCGCCGGCTTCCTCGGCCTTCGGAGCGAATCGCGCGCGCAACTGCTCAAGCTCCGTGATGTCCGCCCGATCATGCTGCGTGACATGGGGAATCGTGTTCCACGCTTCCGCAAGATGTTCCGCGGTCTTACGCCGCACGCCACGCATCGAGACGCGTTCGACGTTGCCCCATTTGGCAAAGTCGGGAAGCTGCGGTTGACGGAAGTGTCCGGCCTGCGGAGCGGCTTGCGCGGTCGCGGCAGCGGTAACAAGAGATTTTGCGTATGCCTTTACGTCGTCTTCGCTAACACGCCCGCCAGGTCCACTGCCCTTCACTTCGTAAATGTCGACGCCTACTTCGCGGGCCAGTCTGCGCACATGCGGCGCCGCGGGAACCGGCTGGCGCTGCTCCGTGCCTGCCACCTTCTCCAATTGTGCGGGCATGCTGAACGCCGGAATCGGCTGTTGTGGTTGGTCAGGAGGAAGTGCTTGTTCCTCGGTCTTACCTTCCGCACGAATGGCTGCTTGAAACGCCAGGCGTGCACCATGCTGACCCGACACATGCTCGACGGGTGCTGTGCGCGGACGGGCGGGCACAGCCGGTGCCGCCGTACTCTCCAACGTGAAAATCACCTGCCCGACTTTGATCTTCTCGCCTTCCTTGACCTTGATCTCCTTGACCACTCCGCTCACGGACGACGGGACTTCAACCACGGCTTTGTCCGTCTCCAGTTCCATGACCGGCTGGCCCTCAGAAACTTTCGTCCCGGGTGAAACCATGAGCCGCACCAGATCGCCTTGGGAAATGTTCTCGCCCAGTTCCGGGAGTTTGAACTCACTGGGTCCCGAAGTTGACGAAGCCGCGGGGGCCGAACGAGCCGGGGCCGCAATTGCGGGAGCCGGCGGCGCAAGTGACGGCCTGGGTTTTTCGGGTGCCACTGCCGCCGCAGGTGTTTCTTTCACCGGAATGCTAGGCACTGCCTTTTGGCTCGGCGCGGCAGATGAGGACTTGGTCTCGGCTCCATCCACCGTGAAGATCACCTGTCCCACCTTGATCTTCTCGCCTTCTTTCACTCGGATCTCTTGGACCGTGCCGCTCACCGACGAAGGCACCTCGACCACCGCTTTGTCGGTCTCCAGTTCCATGACTGACTGGCCGGCGTTCACTTTGGCCCCCGGTTCGACCATCAGGCGCACTAGATCGCCCTGCGAAATGTTTTCTCCCAGCTCAGGAAGTTTGAATTCAATCACCGCGTCTGTTCCTTATCCTCAAGGTGCTCGTAGAGACGTTGCTTGCAACGCCTTTCGCTGACAGCATTCCTAGTGCTGCTATTCGGTTCGACGTCGAATCAACTCACAGCCGGATTCGCCTTCTCCGGATTGATCCCCAGTTCCTGAACCGCGCGCTTCACGACGTCGGTTCCGACTTTCTTCTCACGCGCAAGCGCTCCGAGAGTAGCGAGCACAATGTGCTTGGCGTCGACTTCGAAGAAGTCGCGGAGAGCAGCACGATTCTCGCTGCGTCCAAATCCATCCGTACCGAGCGAAACCAGTTGCCCGGGCACCCACTTGCCCAGGCTTTCCGGCAGAACCTTCATGTAATCCGAGGCCGCGATGAACGGTCCCTGTGCATCTTTCAACGTCTGCGTGACGTACGGAACCTTCGCTGCCTCGCCCGGATGCAGCATGTTCCAGCGTTCGCAGTCGTTGGCATCACGATAGAGCTCCTTATAACTCGTGACGCTCCACACGTCTGCTCCAACGCCGTATTTTTCTTCGAGAATCTGTTGCGCCTTCAGCACCTCGAACATGATCGTGCCGCTTCCCAGCAACTGCGCACGCAGCTTCGCATCACTCTTCGAAGAAGCCTTAAAGCGATACAAGCCCTTCAAAACACCTTCGCGCACATCCCCTGGCATCTCCGGCATCGGCAGCGGCTCATTTGTGACGGTCAGGTAATAGAAGATCGATTCTTGATCCACGTACATCCGCTTGATGCCGTCCTGGATGATGATCGCAATCTCGTACGCGAACGCCGGATCGTACGCATGCAAGTTCGGCACCGGCAGCGCCAGCACGTGGCTGTGACCGTCCTGGTGCTGCAGTCCTTCACCCGCCAGGGTGGTTCGTCCCGCCGTCCCGCCAATCAGGAATCCGCGGCAGCGCATGTCGGCCGCGGCCCAGATCAGGTCCCCGATGCGCTGGAACCCGAACATGGAGTAATAGATGAAGAACGGAATCGTGTTGATTCCGTGATTCGCGTAAGCACAACCGGCCGCAATCAGCGAGCACATCGAACCAGCTTCGGTGATGCCCTCTTCCAGAATCTGACCGTTCTTCGCCTCTTTGTAGTAGAGCAGTGTATCCATGTCGACCGGCTCGTAATTCTGGCCGACGCTCGAATAAATTCCAACCTGCCGAAACAGCGCTTCCATACCGAAGGTGCGGGCTTCATCGGGAACGATCGGCACAATGTACTTGCCGAGTTCCGGATCGCGCAGCAACTTCGCCAGTAACCGCACGAAGACCATGGTCGTTGAGACTTCGCGCCCTTCCGTGCCTTTGTGGAATTCTTCGAAGTTCGACTCAGGGAACGGCTTCATCGGTGCCGAGCGCACTTTACGTGCAGGCATGTATCCGCCGAGTTGCTGACGCCGCGCCTGCAGATATTTGATCTCGGCGCTGTCGTCCGACGGCCGATAGAACGGCGCCTGATGCAGTTCGTCATCCGGAATTGGAATCCCGAAACGCGAACGGAACATCTCCAACTCGTCATCGTTCAGCTTCTTTTGCTGATGCGTGATGTTCTTGCCCTCACCAGCTTCCCCCAACCCGTAACCCTTGATCGTCTTCGCCAGAATGATCGTCGGCGACCCCGTATGATCCACGGCCGCGCGATACGCCGCGTGCACCTTGATCGGATCATGGCCACCCAGCCGCATCCGCGCCAGTTGATCGTCGGAGTAGTGTTCCACCACCTTTAACAATCGCGGATCGCTGCCGAACAGGTTCTGCCGGAAGTACGCTCCGCTCTCTACGAAATACTTCTGATACTGGCCGTCGCTGACTTCGCCTAGCCGCCTGACCAGCAATCCGTCGCGGTCGTTCTGGATCAGGCTGTCCCAGTCCGATCCCCAGATGACCTTGATCACGTTCCACCCGGCGCCGCGGAAGATTGCTTCCAGTTCCTGAATGATCTTCCCGTTTCCGCGCACTGGACCATCGAGCCGCTGCAGGTTGCAATTGACGACAAAGATCAGGTTGTCGAGCTTCTCCCGCGATGCCAGCGTGATCGAGCCCAGCGACTCTGGCTCATCCATCTCGCCATCGCCCAAAAATGCCCATACCTTTCCGCCAGTCGACTGCTTCAGCCCGCGATTCTCGAGATACTTGATAAACCGCGCGTGATAGATAGCCTGGATCGGTCCCAGCCCCATCGAAACCGTTGGAAACTCCCAGAAATCCTGCATCAGCCACGGATGCGGATAGGACGACAACCCTCCATCCGGCTTTAATTCCCGGCGAAAGTTCTGCAGCTTCTCCTTCGACAACCGACCTTCAAGATAGGCGCGCGAGTAGATCCCTGGGGCCGCGTGTCCCTGGAAGTACACGATGTCGCGGTCGCCGTTCTCAGTCTGAGCGCGGAAAAAGTGATTGAAGCCGACTTCGTAAAGTGTGGCTGCGGAAGCAAACGTAGAAATATGTCCGCCGATGCCTTCTTGAACCTTGTTCGCGCGCACCACCATCGCCAGCGCGTTCCAGCGGACAAGGCTTTTAATGCGGCGTTCCATCTCCTGGCTGCCCGGAAATGGCGCCTGCTGGCGGACCGGAATCGTATTCTGATAAGGCGTGGTTGCGGTAAAGGGCAGGTGTACGCCGGCTTCGCGCCGGGCATGCAATGCAAGTTGCTGCAAGAGACGGCCAGCCCGGTTGGGGCCTCCGCGCGATAGCACATAATCCAGGGAGTCCACCCATTCCCTGGTTTCCAACACTTCTAGGCCGTCAGTTTCTGTCTGAGCCACTTCTACTCTCCCCACAGAGAATTGTTGAATATTCCATCATATCAATAGCGAAGCTTCTGCGGACCGGCATCCCGCCGTAATCCGGATGAGATTTGGGGAAGGGTACGACTTCAGTCGTGCCCTTAGAGCCACTCTGACCTGGGCTTTAGCCACTTAGGGCCACTCCAGCGCCAATCCCTGAAACTTTTCACTGGGAAAATGACGTCGGACGTGCACAAGTACTACAATCGCCCTGCCGACCGGAGCACCTCTATGTTTCGCATCCTGCTTCTCCTGGTGATCGTGGCAGCAGCCTGGGCCGTGGTGGTTCCGCGCCTGATGTCCGGCTCGGCTACGCCCTCAGTCGGCAGTGAAGCTCCCAACTTCACGCTCCCGTCGCAGGATGGAAGTTCCGTCAGCCTCAAAGACTACCGTGGCAAATGGGTCGTCCTCTATTTCTATCCAAAAGACCAGACCCCCGGTTGAACCCGTGAAGCCCACCAGTTTCAGGTGGATCAGCCTAAATACGCCCAGCGTAACGCTGTCGTCCTCGGAGTCAGCGGCGACGACATCGATTCCCACAAAAAGTTCTGCACGAAAGAGGGTCTCAACTTCAAGCTGCTTGCGGACACAAATCACAAAGTGGCTGGGGCTTACGGCTCGCTCACAAATCTTGGCGTGGTGAAATTTGCGGCCCGCCACTCCTTTGTCATCGACCCAGACGGCAAAATCGTAAAGGTATACACCAGTGTGAATCCCGCCAACCATAGCGCCGAGGTCCTTTCCCAACTCGACCAACTGGAAAAGGCGCAACCGGCCACAGGTTAGACGATCGCCGCCTAACCGATTCGATTCGCCGAGCAAACCTGGTAGTCAGCGCACCCGGGCGGGTCGTCTGGCCTGATAAAGGGGTCGGGAAGGGGCACGGCTTTCAGCCGTTCCGATAGAGCCCTGCTAACACACGGGCTTTAGCCCCTGAGGTTCGCTTATTTTTAGAGCATTTATGAGACGGACTCTAGTAGTTTTCATGAGGGCTCAGTCCTCTTGCTAGCCAAGTCTCGCTTTTGCTCAATGCAGTTGCCCCGTGATCCTGATATCTCTGACAGTATTCCGCCATCCTCAAATCAACCATTCTTTATGTGGCTCTGCCAGAACTGAGCGCTGCCTCGCAACCGTTAGTTAGATTGTTCGAAACAGCAAGTTCTATGAATGCCTGAGAGCAAAGCCGGTCACCCGAGAGACGTCGTACGGTTTCCCGGTGGCGGCTTTCGAAAGGGGTGCGGTGGTGAGGACTGGTGACGACAACGATCATTCCTGGGTAAAGTCGAGGTTCCTTGCGGGCCTAAGCGATGAAGCACTGCGGCAGCTCCTCGACGCAGCCCGCCTGCGCCACATCGCCCCGAAAAAAGACGTCCTCGCCCGAGGAGAGCCAGCCGAGCATCTCTTTCTCCTGAAGAAGGGACGCGCGCGGTCTTACATACTTACCGAAGAGGGTGGCGAGATTGTCCTGTTGTGGTCGGCGCCCGGAGAAGTCCTTGGATTGGCGTCGCTATTGCCTACCCCACCAAACTATATGGCAAATACGACAACGGTCACGGCGTGCGACTTCCTGGTCTGGGATCACGATACCCTCCGCAAACTGGCAAGCGTACATCCTCAGATTATGGAGAATGGTTTTCGGCTAGCGCTTCAGCACATCGGTGCATACATGAAACGCCACGTCAACCTGATCACCAAGAGCGCAGAGTCACGGCTCGCCAACCGGCTGATCCAACTCGCGACCACCGCGGGTGAAGTCGGAAACTCAGGAATAACGATCGACATTACTAACGAGGCACTGAGTTCCCTTTCTGACATCGGCTACTTCACTACTAGCCGAATCCTCTCCAAATGGGAACATGACGGGATGCTTTCCAAGCATCGCGGCGGAGTCACGCTACTTGCTCCAGAGTCACTCATGGCTGCATAACTGAGGACTCACTTACCGACGTACCTTTGTTGTCTACGCGAAGGGTGTTTCGCTGGGTCCCACCCACAGATACTTGCTGACTCTATTATCTTCAGCCCAGCAAACTGGTGCATCTGCGAGTTCACACCAGATGCTCCCTCAAGTATCACTGTTGGCGTGGCTCTGTTTCGACCGGCAACGCTCAGTATTTCGGTTGCGATCTCTCTTGTCGCAACGATGCTTTACCGCTCAAATAGCGAAGCCCTGACATCGCGATCTTTTCCTCAAACGCCAGCGGCGCAAGCGTCATTACTGTCGGCATCCCAGTCCTGTCGACCAGCAAATTCTCCACAGTCAAAACAAGACTCATCCGCAGTGTCGCCAGTGCGGTTCAACAAGTCGGGCATCAAGTTCCGCGTCGAGCGTTTGATGAACATTGTCCGCGACAGTCGCCACGAAGGCTGGGTGCGAACCGCTTACCCGGATCCGACGACAGGACGTCCACTCATCGGTGGAGGTTTCAGTCTCGATATCTGCGCAACCGAACACCCGCAGAGCAATCCGCTCAATCCGAATTCATTCGTCGAACCCTCCAGCGCACAGTTATGGCAAGCGGCTGGACTTGATTTGGCACAATTGAGTGCAATACTCGATCGATTTGATCGGCGGGTGGAATTGTGGGGGAAGCAGGAACTACGTAGGAAAGTTCGAGCCCATGAACTGCCGCCCGACATAACCGAAGGAGAGGCCATGCAGTTGTTGCGGATTTCGGTTCTGCAAGCTGCGCACAACGCGAGAGCTTATTCCGTCAACTTCGATCAGCTGAGCGCATCGCAACAGATGGCCCTTACCCAGTTGGTCTATCAAATGGGCGTGAACCTGGAAGAGTTTACCCAGTTTCTGAGCGCCATCAATGGCTATTCTTCCGACTCGCAAAACAAGTCGGCCATTCACAAGTTGGACTGGAAGGCCGCGCAACGCGACCTGGTTGAAAGCGACTGGGCAAGACGTTACACCAATCGCGCTATCGCCGTGATTGCGATGTTCGACCCCGGCTACAGCATGCGACCCAGACAAGCCGAGCGGCAGGTGCGCAACTGGATATATCCTCCCGCAGAACCTCACCCGAAGAATGCGCGCAGTAAGAAAGAGCGCACAGAGCTCGCCCGAAACTCGCCGCGGCGGCCTGCTTCGAAACGGCGAGCGAAACAGGGTTAGCCTTCAATCCTGGGTCGCTGCGGAATGACCTCGCCTGCGCCGCTTTGAAGTTACGGCCTTACTCAGGGAGTAATGGTCGGCGGCGGGCCTTCCGGATGATCACGAATGTATTGCTCGAACGGCTCATTACGCAGCATGAACCGGAATCCTCTGCGCGTATTCACATCGATGGTCTTTTGCAGATCCAGTGCATCGAACGGAATTACTTCTTCCGTTGGCTTTGCGCCCTCTTCCTCAACCATGGTGAAATGAAGTTGGTTGTCGATGACCCAGTAGTCGGTCACATTGAGAATCGTCCCATCTTTTAGATCAAGCTCTGGTAAGTCGGGTCTCTCCGCCCCGTAGACTTCTGCCGGACCACCGTAGACCTGCGGAACATAGCTGATTGGGCCCGGCGATGAGATGTTGTTGTACCCGTACGTCCAGGGCCATAAGAGGTCGCATGTCGTCCACCCGCAGGAATTGAATCCCCAGAAGGGCACGCCAGAGGCGAACGTAGGGTTGTAAACGATGATCACCGGAAACGGATGCACCGGGCGCCGCGGAGGTCGAATAGCGATTGCGCCCATAGTTCCCAGAGGCGAAATAGTGGACATACGGGGTGCAGTAACAGGAGGATACATAACGGGCGGGCGTGGTATGGGCTGGACCATCGGCGAATGGAAAGCCGGAGGCGCGGGTACGTGCACCACGGTCCCGCCAGGATGGCCCACCGGATGTTGTCCCCAAGCCCGAGGAGCTATACACAGCACAAATGCACACCAAACTACAGTCGAGAATTCTCTGAGAGCCGAACCGCGAAACCAGGGTGTCATAATCTCACCCTCCCCACATCTGCGTAGAATCGCGCATTTGATTACACACAGTCTAATCCTTTCTTGATGCCTCGATTGTGGGATTCGCCGGCATCCGGTCACTGCTTTTCTAGCCGGGAAGGGAAAAGCAGAGCTCATGCGTGTCCATCCTACTGTTCGCTCAACACGATCGCCGGATCTACTTGTGTTGCGCGGCGCGCAGGCACGAAACAGGCTAGAAGTGCGACCGCCGCAAACAGAAATGCTACGCATCCCAAAACCAATGGATCAAGTGGAGCCACTCCATATATTTCTTTCTGGACAATCGTGCGTAACGAAATTGAACCGACAATTCCTAATATCAGTCCAATCCCGACCAGAGCGAATCCTTCTCGCAACACCAGCCTGACAATCCCGGAATGAGTGCTACCCAGTGCAAGGCGAATCCCGATCTCTTTTCGCCGTTGCACCACAAGATATGCCAGCACTCCATAAATCCCGAGAGCGGCCAGGAACAGCGCCAGCACTCCGAACGCCAAGCCCAGTGACATCGACGTCCGCCTTGACGACAACGAAAGTTCCTCACGCTGCGCCATCGTCCTGACATCGAACAACGGCATCTCCGGATCGATCGCTGCAATCTGCGCGCGGATTGCCGGTTCCGCTCCGGCACCGATTCCCGCCGTCCTCACGGCAATTGTGTAGTCGTTCGAAGTATGCTGCGAATACGGAAAGTAATACGCGCCTTCTTGGTTTCCTCTTCCTGAAAGGTCCTCCAGCCGAACTGAACGCACAAGGCCCACAACCGTATACCGAACGGTTCGATCGTGGATGCCCAACCCGCTGTCATCCGGCTCGTACATCTTTTGTCCGACCGGATCTCGATCGGCCCAGAAGCGCTTCGCGAGCTTTTCATCGACCATCACGACGAGCGGCGAATGAGCATTGTCAGTATCCTGAAAATACCGTCCTCGCACCAACGAGATTCCCATCGTCTCCATATATCCGGGCGTTACCGACAGACGAATCGGAGAAATAACCGACTCACCCGGTTTCATGACATAGCCTTCTGCCAGAATCACGCTGTTGTCGTACTTGCCTCCAAGTGGAACGATAGTACTTGCGCCTGCCGAGATCACACCGGGGATTCGCCGGACATTCTCCAGCGATCGGCTCACCAGCGTCTCCAGCTGCGAATCGTTATATTTGTTCGTCGCAGCGCTTACGGACGCGGTTACCACGTGGTCCGTTCTGTATCCCGGATCGACTTTCAAGAGTTCGCGAAAACTCGCCAGCAACAAACCTGCGCCCACCAGCAGCGCGAAAGCGAATCCCACCTGGGCCACAACCAGCGCTTGTCGCACCGGGCGAGCTTTCGCAGCGGTACCGGTCCTTTCACAATCGCGCAGAACATCGTGAAACCCTCGAATTGAAATCCCCACCACCGACAGGCTGCTGAGCAGTGCACCCGCTGCCAGTGCCATCAGAATGGCAACGCACGCTACGTGGGAATCGATGCGCACTTCATACGCTCGTGGAAAGTGGTTTAGTCCCGTCCACGCTATGATGCGCAAAATGAGCGCGCCAACCATCACTCCGGCCACGGAACTCACCACGGCCAGAACCAGATTCTCAGTCAGGAATTGCCGCAGCAGCTGGGCTCGTCCGGCTCCCAACGCCATACGTGTTGCAAATTCCTTTTTTCGCAAGGTAAGCCGGGCAACTGCCAAATTTGCAACGTTCAACACCCCGATGAACAGCACGAACAACGAACCGGCCCACAACAGACGCAAAACCGACCTTACGTCCCGGATCACCATCTCCTGCAACGGTTCCACCGACGTATAGAAACCGGCATTGACCAGAAGCAGTCTGAACTGAGGGAACTTTTCCAGATTGCCGGCGTTCAGTGCACCAATCTGTGCCTGTACCTGTTGCATCGTTGTTCCCGGCTTGAGGCGACCCACGTTATACCAATCATTGTTGTGATGAACGGTCTTCTCTTCGTCGGTGAAAGCCGCTGGAATCCACATCCGCACTTCCGGATCGACAAAGACAAACCTCTGAGGCATCACTCCCACAACAGTGAAAGGACGCCCGTCTAATCGGACTTCGCGTCCGAGTGCTCCACGATCGCCGCCGAAGATCTGTTGCCATAGCCCATAACTCAAAACGATTTTCTGCTCATTTCCGATCTCTCCCTCGGCGGCGCTGAACGTCCGACCCAACAAAGGTGCCACTCGCACCAAACGGAAGAGCGACGGTGACGCCGTCATCGCCTTCTCTCGCTGCGCCGCTCCGTTGATATCGATCGTTTCATTGGAGAACTTGAAGAGCGCCTGGTCCTCCAACCCAGTCACCTTCTCGCGGCGGTCAAAGAAGTCTCCCGAACTGCTGATAAGTTGGTCCCCGACTCCGGCTTTTGGATACCGGTTTGACATCAGCACGATGCGATCTGAATCAGGAATCGGCAGCGGTCGCAGCAGGACAGAATTGACGATCGCGAAAATGGCCACGTTGACTCCAATGCACGCCGAAAGCGTTACGATCACAGCCGCGGCATAACTCTTGCTTCGGATCAGGAACCTGATGGCGTACTTGAGGTCACGAATCAACTCTATCCTCCTGGCAACGCAGACGGCAAAGATGAAAAAACTGCATTCGGCCTGCCAAAGCCGTGATCTCTAAGTGATTGATGCGCTTTTCCTAAGACGCGGCAAACCTATCGAGCGTTTCACCTAGCCGTCCGCAATTGGCATTCACTGTTCGGAGTTGGACAGTGCAAGAGGTGAACCGGAGTTGGCCTTATGACCTGTGGCCCGCAGCGCTGCCGCCCGAAGGAATGAGGAAAGATTCGGTAGGAAGAGAGGATCTTCAGTCTCCCGTGCCCGTCAGGCTCACGATCTGCGGACTATTATTCGCACTACCCTTGATGGTAAGGGTTCCCGTAACTGTGCCTGTGACCGGCGGTGTGAATACAACGCTGATCGTGCAACTTGAATTGCTGGCCAGCGTCGTCTTGCAGGTTGAAGCAGAGACTGAGAATGGTTTCGTTGCGATGTAAGAAATGCCCGTCAAATTCGTGTCGAGATTGTTCTTCAGAGTTACCTTTTTGGCCGCGCTCGTCGTCCCGGCTTTCTGTTTAGCAAACGTCAGACTCATTGGCGTGACCACGGTTTGTGCGATGCCGGTCCCCGACATCGGCACCTTCTGGGGACTCCCGGGAGCATTGTCAAAAACGTTCAGCGTCGCCGATTCCGCTCCGAGAACGGTCGGCGTATAGGTCACGCTGACTTTGCAACCCATACCGGCGGTCAGCGTAGCTCCACAGGTACTCGACGAAATCTTGAAATCGCTATTCCCACTGACCTTGATGCTGTTCAGTTCGAGAATGGAGTAGCCAGTATTCACATTCTTGATGGTGACGGTTCTCACCGTGCTCGTCGTATCGATCGCCTGATTGCCGAAGTTCACTGAAGCAGGTGAGAGCGTCGGCGGCAGGGGAACCTTCGTCGACCAGGTAAACACCGTCCCACATCCCTCGGTGAGGCTTAGACAGGATCCTCCAGCGAAAGTCGCCCCGTAAAACGTGCCGCTGCCCGCTTGTACAACTCCGGCGACCGACTCTGCGCCATCAGTGCAATTGTCGTTGGAACAGAAGCTATAGAGCGTGGTCAGATTTCCGCTGGGAGCGATCCGAAATAACGTCCCGCAGCCCAGCAGGCATGAAACATTGTTCGCATTCGCACCCCCGATTTCAGTTGTGCCATAAAAATTACCGTCTGTGCCTTGCACGACGCCCGCAAACGGATACTGGCCGTCCGCGCGAGCGAGCAAAACCGGTGAAGTGTCGTCAGCAGGCCGCTCGGAGTGATCTTGAAAACGGTGCCAGCGGTGGCAGGCTCCGATCCGGAAGTCGTCCCGTAGAAGTTGCCGTCGCTTCCAATCATCAACCCTGCGTGCGGATTCGCGCCATCGGCACATTTGGCCAGTGAGCAGAAACTATGAAGCGTAGTCAGAGAACCGCCAGCAGTGATTTTGAAAATCGTGCCCGAATCCTAGCTTCCTCCCCAGAAGGTAGTTCCATAAAAATTGCCGTCGCTTGCCTGGACCAAGCCGGCGTCCGGCAAACTTCCATCAGTACACAGAGTCTTAGAACAGAAACTGTAAATCCTGGTGAGTGCTCCGCCCTGCGTAAGCTTGAAGACGGTGCCGATGTTGGCGGCTCCACCGTATTGGGTTGTCCCGTAGAGATTGCCGTCAGTGCCCTGCACCAGGACGTCAGTAGGAACGGCGCCGTTCGTCGAGTTGAATGTAACGGGAGTTTGAAAGGTCTGTGCCGACGCTACGTCCACTGCGATGCAGAACACCGCAACCAGACACAGGATTCTTGCCGAACCGACTTCTTTCATCTTGCCAACCGCCGTTAAGATGTCGATCCGATATTCGAAAGAAGGCCCGCCAGTCTGTCAATGGAAATAAGTACGATTAGCCGACCTTTTACGCTGCCTCAATAGTTGCAAAAACCTGCGCTGCCGACCAAAGCCCTACACGAAAAAAACCCGCCGAATAGGGCGGGTCTTCCAACGAAGTGGATTTTCACGAAGTGTCAAGCGGCGAGCTTCTGCCCTAGGAATTCCCTGGCTTTGGCCACTTCCGAGTCCCACTTGCTGAGTTGATCGGGAGTCAGAAAACTTACAATACGCTGGCGAATCGCTGCTCGATTTTCGGAGACTTTCTTCATCAGGTCTGCTGGCGAAGCATTCGGATTCTGTTGCTTGTATTGCTGCACCTTCTCGGATGCTTCCGTCATGAAGGCATGCAGCCTTTCCTTTTGGTCATCCGAGAGATTCAGTTGGCCACCGATTCTTTTTAGTTCGCTTAACACTGTATCGCGTAGTTCAGGTGTAAGAGACATCGTCTACTCCTTGTTTGTCCGGGTTCCCTGATTTGTGGTTAAAGAAAAGTTGTTTCAGAGAGTTGGGTTGCAAACAATCCAACGGGTCATGCACAGTCTAGGCGCAGAAAGAGTTGAGGTAACCTGTCAACACTACTAGTTTTTCGTCAAACACCTGCGCAACTCCGTCTCGTTTTTCAAGTAACATTGTGAGAATCGAAGGGAGTTCTGAAATGAGCAGTCTCGCCCTCCTGCAATCACTCAAAGACAGCATTCTCACTCAGGCCAACGTTAAGTCGGTGTACGGAGAACCCATCGCGGCTCAAGGAAAGACGATCGTCCCCGTTGCTAAAATCATTTATGGATACGGAGCCGGAGCCGGCACCGGAGGAATGGGTGATTCCAGAGCCCGGGGTGAGGGAGGCGGGGGCGGAGGAGGGGCGCGAGCTATCCCCGTCGGCGTGATCGAGATTGCGGACCGGCAGACTCGGTTCGTTCCGATCAGCGATCGCAAGAAGCTTACAGGCGCCGTGGCAGCGGGCGTGGCCCTTGGGCTTTGGCTCAGTTGGCGCAGACGTCGGTAGAGGAGTCGGCGCTCCATCGTGAGTGTCCTAGACCTCGAGCACAAACGACATCGTGTTACGTTGAGATCGGCTGCGCATAGCCCGCAAGCGCTTCTTGAACTCAGCCATCGCACCCGCGAGCATCGTCGTAAACTAACGAAATGGCAACCGCCGCCCAAAACGGTTTGCATCGCCCGGCGGGAACGCCGCGCCCATATTCCTTCCCACACGGATTCGAGCGCAACCTGCTCTGGTTTGCGTGGCGCAAGTTTCGTCCGGCAAATCCGATCACACTCTTCCAGCACTTGGCCGACAAGTATGGCGACATTGCGCATTACAAGATCGGATGGAACCACATCGTCTTCCTGAATCATCCCGACTACATCCGCGAAGTCCTGGTTGTGCAGAACGACAACTTCATCAAAGAGCGCACCGTGCAACGCTCGAAGATGCTACTCGGCCAAGGGATGATCACCGCCGAAGGCGCCGATCACCGCATGCAACGGCAGGTCGCGCAGCCGGCATTCCACCGTCAGCGCATTCCCGAATACGCCGGCACGGTGGTGCGCGAAGCCGTGCGCATGCGGGATTCGTGGAAAGCCGGCGAGCAGCGCAACATTGCCATTGACATGATGCACCTGACGCTGAACATCGTCGCCCAAACTCTGTTTGCGACCGATCTTCGCGACGAGGTTCATGAACTTGCCGATGCGATCAATCGCATCATGGGTCTCTACAATTTCTTAGTTATGTTGCCAGCAGCGGAGTGGTTGGTGCACGTTCGTCCACCGGGCTTGGCCGCCTTTGTTCGCGCGCGCAAGCGGATTGACGCCGTTGTCTATCGGATGATCGAAGTGCATCGCCGGGAGCACTCCGACCGAGGCAGCCTGCTCGACATGATGCTTGCTGCTTCGCCCGACCGCAGCGAGTCTTCAGAACGATCACTGCGAGATCAGGTCATCACAATCTTCCTCGCAGGGTACGAAACCGTAGCCAATGCGCTTTCCTGGACCTGGTATCTGCTCTCGCAGAATCCGGATTGCGAGCAGCGCATGCACGCCGAAATTGACCGCCAACTTCAAGGACGCACTGCGGGGTACGAAGACCTCCCGCGCCTGCGATACGTCGAGATGGTGCTGGCGGAAGCGATGAGACTCTATCCTCCGGCGTGGGCGATGGGCCGCTACGCGCGAAATGACTTCCAACTCGGCGACTACTTCCTGCCCGCGAACACGACCGTGCTGATCAGTCAGTTCATCACGCATCGCGATCCCCGATTTTTTCCCGATCCGTTGCGGTTCGATCCGGAGAGGTTCACGGCAGAAACCAAGATGAGGCGCACGAAGTTCACATACTTCCCATTTGGCGCGGGATTTCGTCAGTGCATCGGAGAATCGTTTGCATGGATGGAAGGAGTGCTCGTCTTGGCGACGCTGGCGCAGCGCTGGAAACTCAGGCTTGTTGCCGGACACCGCGTCGAGCCGGAGCCGCTAATCACCTTGCGCCCGAAGTTTGGAATGCGGATGGTCGTGCAAGAGCAGTGCAACCGTCTCGCTGCACCTCTTCGAGCGCGATGTCATCCGGAGGAGGGCTGAAAGCATTGCGAAGGACTGTATGTCGCTGTACATCACCGATGAAGCCGAGAAGACTACCCACACTGCATGCACACACGTGTGAATCCCATCTACGTCAGGGGGAACCTCATAGCAACGTACGGTCCCTCACGCCGGCTTCGCCCCCGTTCAGGATGACACCACCTGCGATGCGATGTCATTTCTGATCGCCCCACATCTGAGCCAGGCGGTGAACTCCAGAGCGCCTCAGCGCAAACAGAATGGCCCAGCCCACCAGCCCCGCGGAGTAGAACAAGATCGAAAAGAACGCGATGCCCGGCAGCATCGTCGAATGGACCGGTTGGATCGGCACGATGGGCGAATTGACGTGCGGTAGCGACATCGCGATTTCCTCTCCTCGTTTTATCGCCAGTACGACCCCGCATAGAATAAGGGTCATCAATACTGCTGTTGTTTTCGGAAAACGGAATCCGTTGCGCATGATAAAGCTCCTTGTGGGAAGCTGGAATCCAGAATCAGGCCCAAGCAGGCCGCGCAGATGTTCGCCACATACGCCACCGATCAGACCGAGGATCTCACAGATGACAAATATCGTTTGGGCGAAGAAGTCCTTCTTGGCAATGTCGGCTCGTGCGTCGACGAACACTGCCAGCATCTCATCGGCGAACTGTTGTCGATACGCTTTGGGGTAAAGCCTGAGAAGTTGGCGATAAACCGTGAGCATCGATCATCGCTCCTTAAGGGCGACAGGAAGAGATGCCAGCCGGGTAATGCGCTTCATGCGGTCGATTTCCACTTGCAGATTTCGGCGTCCCTGCGCGGTCAGCCGGTAGGCCTGGCGTCCACGAGAAACATCTTCTTTTTTTTCTTTGAAGCGTTCAATCCAGTCATATTCCAATAGCCTTCGGATCGCACCGTACAGTGTTCCTGTACTAAGGACGACGCGGCCGTCGCTCATCCGCTCCACATCTTTCAGAATGGCATAGCCATGCTGAGGCTGCCCCGCCAGGCTGAGCAGGATCAGCAGGACCGGTTCGGTTAAAGGAAGACCCTTCGTTATGGCCTGTCGCGACATGTCGTCTAACGCCATATTCCGGCAAAGCCCGCGACTTGTCAAGGGCGCGACTGTCTGTTAGGGAGTGTATGCAACTGGAAGGTCCCCCGATTCCCGCTGAGAACGGCAAACCCTGTTGTTCTTTCTGCTACGGAGTGACCGTGACCTGATTTCCGGAATACTGCACGACTTTGTCAGCCCGGTCAGCCGGGTTCACCCCCACACCGTGGTTATCGGCGACAAACACTACGCGCAAGGTGCGATTCTGCAACATCCCTGGGAACTGTCCTTTCCGATCGCCGATCGTCAGAGTGTGAGACGCGTCATCCCAATGCAACGGGATGGTTGCGTAAGAGCCCTTTTCATAGTTGTAGTTGTCGTTTTCGTCCTCGTAAATCGTGAAGTCGCCATTCGCGCCGCGATAGATTCGCAATTCGATTGGATCGGCTGGTTTTTCCGTCGACCACTCTTCTTCCGGTCCTAGGGGAACGATCGATCCCCCTCTGACATAAACGGGTAAACGATCGAGCGGAGTGGCGGCATTGATCATCTGCCCACCCTCGATCGCAGATCCCGTCCAGAAGTCGTACCACCTCGCTGCGGGCAGATAGACCGGCCGCGTCGAACCCGCGGGCTCCGTCACAGGGTTCACGAGAAATGCCGGGCCATACATGAACTCGTCACCGATGTTTTGTGCGCGAACGTCGTCGCGGAAATCCATGACCAGAGGCCGCATCGGGGTGTAAGCGTCAGATGTCGTCTTCCAGGCGAGGGAGTAAATGTAAGGCAGCATACGATAGCGCAGGCGATCGAAGTTCACGAGAATGTTCTGCGCATCGGGACCGTAGGACCAGAGTTCATTCTCATCTGGTTTACGCGTCCCATGAACTCTGAGAACCGGATTGAACGTCGCATACTGAAACCAGCGAACGAAGAGTTCGCGGAATGCTGGATCGGCGGGGCTTCCGAATACGAATCCGCCAATGTCGGTGGTCCAGTAGGGAATGCCAGAGAGCGCGAAGTTCAGTCCCGCGGGAATCTGCCGGCGGAAGCTGAACCAGTCAGAGTTGATATCGCCGGACCAGGCGGTCACAGCATTACGCTGGGAGCCCGCGAAAGCCGACCGGGAGAGAATGAACACGCGCTTCTTGTCGGAAGCGCCACGCTGTCCCTGATACACCGCCTGGGTGTCGAGCAACGGATAAACGTTGACCAAGCGGCTCCCACTTCCGGCTGCCAGTTTGTGATTCAGAAGGATGTTATCTTCTTGCCCTTCGGTCTCGGGTTCGGTGGTGTCCATCCACCAGGCGTCGGCACCAATGCTGAATAGCCCCTTGTTCACCTCGTCCCAGTAGTATTTGCGGGCCTCGGGGCTGGTGGCGTCATACACCGCCATCGCGTCGGTATGGTAGGGAGGTTTAGCATACTTGAACTTGTCGACGAACCATCCCTTGCTCTGCATGTGGTCGTAATTTCTGGAGCCCGGTTCAAAGAACGGCCAGATCGAAATCATCAAGTGAAAGTTCTGGTTGTGCAGTTGATCGATCATGGCTTTCGGATCCGGATAGTTCTTGTTGAAAACGAATTCTCCTTTCCGATTCCACCAGAACCAGTCCTGCACGATGTTGTCGACCGGGATGTGGAGGTCACGGTACTTCTTTGCCACGCCGAGGATTTCGTCCTGCGATTTGTAGCGGTTTTTGCACTGCCAGAATCCGTAAGCCCACTTGCCGAACATCGGAGCCTGTCCGGTCAGGTCGCGGTACTCGGCGATCACTTTGTCGAGATCAGGTCCGTAAAGAAAGTAATAGTCGATGACGTCGGCCACTTCGGAGCTGATGTAGAGATAGTTGGCAAAGCGATTGTTGAAGCGGCTGCGCGAGGTATTGTTCCAGAAGATGCCATAGCCTTTGCTGGAAAGCATCAACGGCACCGAGATGTTGCTGTTGTCCTGCGCGATATCAACCGATTCACCACGGTAGTTCCAAACCCCAGACTGATGCTGACCCAAGCCGTAGAGTCCCTCGTGAGAGCCGTAGACATTCACGAACGATTCGGCGTGGTAGGTGTCTTCACCATTCACGTTTTCGGGAGTCAGTTGGCGTGAGGCTTCCTGCACGAGAGCATTGCCATTCGCATCCGCATAGCTGATCGCGCCATCTTTGCGAGTCACTGTGATCTTGAGCCGCGAGGTGGAGAGGGTGACCGCATCGTCGGTGTTCTGTACGTCGAACTTCGTCGCGGGCCAACTTTCCTTGAGGATGATGTAATCCGGGCGCTTGGGAAAAGAAGCAGTGGCCGAGTAGAGCACTCGGATGACCGAATCGGAGCAGACCTGTAGCTTCAATGTGCCTGTTCCCATGGAGAAAACAACGCCGTCAGCTTGCTGCTGTACGCTGCGCACAGGATTCATCGGGGTCCACTGGGCGTGTGCGGCGTTGATGGAAAGGAACGCGATCCAAATGGTAGTTAGGACGAAGACTGGGACTCTACGTTTCATTATGACTCTGCTCCGCTTAAGCTCTGAGTACAGAATTTTTGCGAATCGAATTACTGATTTGCTACTTCCAGCGCGACGCTCGAGGTTTCTGCCGAACTTGGTCCAACGAGCAAGTCGAATGTTCCCGGCTCGACCACGGAATTCATGTTGACGTCGATCAGCGCTAGATCGTCTGGGGTGATCATGAAATCGACCGTCACCTTCTGGCCGGGGTCGAGGGTGACACGCTTGAATCCGCGCAACTGCTTTACAGGGCGAGTACGCGACGCAACCCGCTGATGCACATAAAGCTGAGCAACTTCATCTCCGGCGCGGGTCCCGGTGTTCGTGATGTCGACCGAAACCTTCGCCGGGCCACCCGGCCGAATCTTTTGCGGTTCGACTCGCACCTTGTCGAAGCGGAATTGTGTGTAGCTCAGTCCAAATCCGAAGGGATAAATTGGGTCGCGCCCGTCGAACAAGTAAGAGCGATCGCGTGAAGGTTTGTGGTCATAGTAATCGGGAAGTTGCCCGACGGATTTCGGGAAACTGATTGGGAGTTTGCCGCCCGGGTTCACATCACCAAAAAGAACGTTGGCTGCTGCCGTTCCTCCCTGTTCACCCAAATACCACCCCTCCAGGATTGCTGACACATGTTCCTTTTCGTAATTGATCGAGAGTGGTCGCCCGTTGATCAAGAACACGACGGTAGGTGTGCCGGTTTCGACGATTGCCTTCACCAAGGCTTCCTGCGAGCCGAGTAGATCGAGCGAATCGCGATCACCCAGATGTTGTTCGGACCAGGCCTCGCGGTTCGTGCTCTCGTTCTCGCCGACAACAACGATGGCTACATCCGACTTCCGAGCCAGCGCAGCTGCAGCGCGAAACGTATCCACCTCAGTTTTCGGATCGGGCTGTTCAACTTCGTTTTCGTACCACGCTGACCAGCCCTGTTTTCCGGTTGTGATTTTGCAACCTTCCGCGTATACAACCTTGACGTTCGCAGGAACGCGTTTCTTAATTCCCTCGAGGATGCCGATCTGATTTCCCGGTCCGGGGTCGCGGCTATACCCGCCGAGGTGCACGTCAGGGGCATTTGGACCCATGACAGCGATTGTCTTAAGTGTCGTGAGATCAAGGGGCAGCAGGTTCTTGTCATTCTTGAGCAGGACGATCGATTTCTGCGCCACCTTCAATGCCAACTGCTGATGCTCAGGGCTGTTCGTGGTCTTCTGCGCGTAGTTGGGATCGACGAAGGGATTCTCGAACAATCCCAGGCGGAATTTTGCTTCCAGCACCCGCAGCACTGCCTGGTCCAATGGCTCTTCAGGAATCTTGCCTTGGCGGATCTGATCGAGAAGAGTGGCATACACCGAGCCATCGGAGAGATCGTAGTCGACGCCTGCGGCGAGCGCCTTCCGCGCGGCCTCCGCGAAATCGGCGGCGACCTGATAAGTCTCGACGAGCATCTGCAGTCCGCCACCATCGGAAGTTACATAGCCGCGAAATCCCCACTCCCGGCGCAGGATCTTATCTAACAGCCACGAATTGACGTGGGACGGGATGCCATCGATCTCGTTGTAAGAAGCCATGGCGCTTCCTACATGTGCATCTTGCACGGCCGCCTGAAAGGGGACAAGGAAAGTCTCCCGCAACTCGCGTTCGGAGAAGTTGGCTGGGGCCGTGTTTGTGCCGCTTTCCGGTTGGCCGTGCGCGGCGAAGTGTTTCATGGTGGCGAGCACGTGATGCCGGTCGATACTCCACGACATCCCTTGCAGGCCGTTGATGGCTGCGACGCCCATACGGGCAACCAGGTAGGGATCTTCACCGTAGGTCTCTTCAGTGCGGCCCCAGCGTGGATCGCGCGCCAAGTCGAGCACTGGGGTGAAGGCCTGATTCACCCCGGAGGACGCCATTTCATCCGCGGCGGCGTTGAACGCCTGTTGCAGGAGATCTGGATCCCAGGTGCTGGCTAGTCCGAGCACCTGCGGGAAACTGGTGCTGCCGTAAGCCATGAATCCGTGAAGGGCTTCACCCGGAAAGATACCGGGAATTCCGAGGCGGGTCTTCTCGACCAGAAAACGTTGAACGCGATTGCGTATCTCGGCGGCATCGTGGGGGCTAACCTGAGAGTTCTCGTCGTAAAGTTTGACCAATTGGTCGAAGACTTGCTTTTCTTCTGCATCGCTCGAACTGCGAGCCCTCCGCCGACCTCCTACCAGCTGGTCAACTTTTTCCTCGAGCGTCATGCGGTTCAGCAGATCCGCAGCACGCTGCTCCGCGGGCAGGGAAGGATCACGATAGGCGGGACGGTCTTGAGAGAAGACGGGAATGGATAGCGCAAATAACAAGACAGTAATGATGACGAGCCTTGGAGCGGACACGAGCCTCCTTTATGAAAAGTTCGCCTGGACCGTTAACGTTTACGGAATTTATGCAAACGCGAAGGATAACATGGAGGGCGAGGCCCCAGATGTGGCGCAGAACACGATGGACGAGAAGAACCATCTGAGCGAGCTCGGTCTTCGGTCATTTCAGGGAAAGGCGCCGCCCAGTAATCTCAGCCGCAGCCCGATGGCCGCTCGCGATTGCCCCGTGAACCGTGCCGTTATTGCCAGAAGACTCGGTGGCTTCACCGGCGAAGAACAGAGTCTGCTCGAGCGGGGCAGCCAGCGTTGCTTGCGCTCCGTCGGCGCCAACCTTACCGTAACTGTAGGCTCCCCGCGAAAACGGGTCGGATTGCCAGTCGTGGAAACGGGCTTCGAGCAAAGACTTCTCGACGATTCCGACGCCCACACCCAACAATCGGGCCAGAGCCTGGCATGCCTTTTCAGTTACAAATGAGGGGTCTTGGCCTGACAAGCGGCGTCCCGCGCGGAATGGGGCCCAGCCGGTGATGACGGGATATTTCTTCGGCATCGTTGTCCACCAGGTGGGGAACCATTCATCCTGCGAAAAGAGAAAGCTCAGGTCCGCGAGGTTGCGGTCGGGAGACGGTTGAATTTTCTCCCAGAAGCGCTCACGAAACCGCAGCACCACACGAATCACCTCGCCCGTCTCGAGCTTGTCCATGGCGGTTATCTTTTCCGGGGGAAGGGGCGGATCGAAATGAATTGCGCCTGGTGCTCCCAGTTCAGCTTTCAAAACACCGAGAGGAAACGGTGATCAACACAGATGACGCCACAAGAATCGACTTTCCCAACTCGCCACGGACTTGCACCGTGGGATGCCCACGGCCCCAGTCGATCCGTTCGACGATGGTATTGGTACGGATACTGACGCCAGACTCCTTAGTCCGTTGCTGCAAAATTGAAAGCAGATCGTCGTATCCGTTTTCACTGCGGAAAGCGCGATCGCCTTCAATCATTTCTTCCGCGCGCATTTCCTGCACGAGCCAATGAACTCCGACCAAGTCAGGATCGGCTGCATTGAAGCCGCTGACGTAGTCGATGGCGTGCTGTCTCGCCTCGTTGAAGCTGGAATCGCTGGCGCGATTGTGAAAGCCGCGCTCGAGGAAGGCAAGAAAGGATTCGTCGGGCGATGAGTCGTCCATCTGGCTGAGAATATCTTCGACATCAGAGAAGCGGTCGCAGGGCTTCATGCCCCTCGACGAGACACACCAGTTGTCGCCATCGACCTCATTGAACGTCTTTCCGTTTCTCTCGAGCAGGTTCCAGACATCGGGCGGTTTGCCGTGAATGAATTCGGCTCCGAGTTCGATAGATGCTTCACAGCCTGAGACGCGCTGCGTGTAAACGCGTCCGCCAATCCGATCGCGCGCTTCCAGGACCACGACCGGCAGTTCTGACCGGACTAAATCGCTCGCTGCGGTTAAGCCGGCAACACCTGCTCCAACTACGATGACCGGAATCTCAGAAGACATTTCTTAACGATTCGTCCTTGAAATCATTCTTGAACGCAGGCGGTGCGCATACGGGCGGAATTCCGCGACTTACTGGAAGCGATAGCCGGGCCGCAGGGAGCAGCGGAATACGCGGCCTTGATCGGGATTCGCCCCGTCCTCGCAGGTTGCCCAACTCAGGATGAGCGCGGGCCCAAGGGGAAAAATGATCGTCTGTCCATCGAGATCGGCTTCCACGCTTACGCTTTCGGCGCTAGAGGGCAGAGTAAAGGAAAGTCCGTCACCGAAAATCGCTGGGTACGACCAGTGCTCCGTTTGACTGACCATCGGTCGAAAAACTTCCGCTTCCATCAGAAAAGTTGTGGTGTCGGACCAGTTGCGCACCGACAACGTGATGATCTGTCCGTTGGGCGAGGGACGATCGGAGTCGATTCTGGTGAATGGGCATGGGCCGGCAATGCAGGAGGCGCGTGAGTTGCGAAACGCGTTGCCTACACCAGCGTCGAGGTTGGCTGAGGTCAGGGTAGCCTTCCATCTTCCATCAGGCGAGCAAGGGCGCTGGTTCTTGCAGGGGATGTTTCCTTTGTTTGGGGCATCGAATGTCTTCACGGCGCTCCCGACATTCAGTTCGGTCATCGACTTGACCGTGTACCGGACTCGCACGTTGGATATTTTGATGGTCGGTTGATTTGTTGGAGTGTGGCTGGTGTCGATCGGTGTCAGATGAACGATATAGAGCTGGTTGCCAACATACTCGAGCAAGTCGAGAGGGTGATACTGGGGGTGGCGGAAGTGCAGAACGATTGGACGTCCTCGACGCATTGGCCTGGGCAAGCTCAGAGTGAAGAATCCGGAAGAATCGGTTTTCGATGCGGACTTGGATGGATTGTCGGCGTAGATTTCGACCCCTCCAATGGGCAACTGCTTGCGGGGGTCCGCATCGGCGACGACCACGGCGCCGTGCAGGGCAATTGGTTTTAGCCGTTCCCGACGGATCAGGGCTAGGACTCCGAGGGTAACGAGCAGAGTGACAATCACCGAAATCCAAGCTTCAATCTTGTGAGCACGAGTCATGAGCGGATGAATTGCTGTATCTATTAAGATGATAGTTCAGCCTTGAACGTTTACAAGCACAAGGCAACAGAAGAACTTGTGTTTTGCATCCTTAAACGCCAACTGCGTTTGGATGATTTATTCTGATCTCGAGTAAGGAAAAACATTGCGACACGCCCTTTCCAACCAGTATCCATTTGAAACAGTTGCATGAGCGAAGTCCGACCTAATCTGCATTCTCGGCGAGAGGTCCTGCGGCAGATTCTGGGCGTGAGCCTTCTGCCTTGTGTACGGGTTTTGCCGGCGTGGTCTTGGGAGACTGTGGTTCCAGATCCGGCTGAGAGCAAGGCAAAGTTGCCAACACTGTCCACAGAGGATGATCTGTTCCTGAATGAAGTGGAGCATGCCAGTTTTCTCTTTTTCTTGGAGCAAGGTAACTCAAAAACGGGAATGGTTAAAGACCGCTGTAATGTTCGTACTCCTCGTGCGGGAGATGCGGCGAGCATTGCCGCGACAGGATTCGGCCTCACGGCGCTGTGCATTGGCGCCCAGCGGGGCTTTATAAGTTCTGGGGACGCGCTGGAGAGAGTCTTCGCGACTCTACGCTTCCTGTGGAAGAAACTCCCGAACCATCGAGGCTTCTTCTACCACTTCGCCAACCCGGAAACCGGCGAGCGCATGTTCGATTCTGAAGTGTCGTCCGTTGACACGGCAATTCTGCTGTGCGGGGCACTGACGTGCCGCCAACATTTCCGGCATCCGGCAGTTCGAGAACTCGTCGATTTGATCTTCAAGCGGGTCGATTGGAGCTGGCTTTCGGAAGATACATCGCTGCTAACGCACGGCTGGACCCCAGAAATCGGATTTCTGCCGTCGCGTTGGGATTACTACAGCGAACTGATGATGATGTACCTGCTGGGCATGGGCTCCTCAGAGCATCCGCTGAAGCCCGAGACGTGGAACGCATGGAAACGGCTGACATTCGAATACGACGGCATGCGGTATATCGGGTCGTTTGCTCCCTTGTTTGTGCATCAATACTCCCAGGCGTGGTTCGATTTTCGGGACAAGCGCGATAAATATGCGAACTACTTCGAAAATTCGATCGTGGCGACAGAGGTCCATCGACGGTTTTGCCTGGAACTCGGCAAGCAGTTTCCCGACTATAGCGAAGATCTTTGGGGTATTACGGCGTCGGACTCACAGCAGCATGGGTATGTGGTGTGGGGAGGTCCTCCGGCGACCGGTCCTATCGATGGTACGGTGGTTCCCAGTGCAGCCGGCGGATCGTTGCCGTTCTTGCCCGCCGAGACCATTAGGGTATTAAAGGCCATTCGCAATCGCTATCCTAACGCCTGGAGCAAGTACGGGTTCGTGAATGCATTTAATCCTCTAACGAATTGGTATGACACCGACATGATCGGGATTGATACAGGTATTATTCTCCTGATGGCGGAAAATCTACGCACCGGTTTTGTTTGGGACACTTTCATGAAGAGCCCGGAAGCTAAGCGCGGAATGGAGCGAGCCGGCTTTCACCAAGAGGAATATCAGTCCGCTCAATAGACTTAAGTCCGTCAGAGCCCTCACGCCCAACCGAAGGGCCTTTTTTTTCATCCAAATGCCGTTTGGGCACTTGACTTGCTTCCTCGTTCTAATTTGGGTTCGATTCCTCTGGGCGGCTCTAAGGAATATCATTGATTTAGTACTAGGATCCAGTGCCGAACGCCCTCGTTTTTGCCAGGAATGGCAGGGGTCGGTCACATCATGAGCGAGAAACCAGAGTTCTGGAAGGGGTGGCAAGACCGATTATCAGCCCTCCGCAATGTACCGACCGTGCTCCACTTCGTATGGGAGTCAGGACGTGCGGTTGTCATCTTGGGTCTTGTCGCTAGACTGATTGCCTCCCTATTGCCACCGGCGCTGTTCTGGGTTTCCAAGCTCATCATCGACACGATTGTTGGAATTGTTACAACGCACCAGCCAATCGGGCCCAAGCTCTGGTGGTTAGTCGCTGGCGAATTCGCTCTGGCGGTGTGCACGGGCCTTGTTGGGCGGCTGATCGATTATTCCGACACCTTGCTGGCCGGCAAGTACATGAACCACATCAGTGTGCGAGTAATGGAGCACGCAGCTAGTTTGGATTTACTGGCATATGAAGATCCGGTTTTCTATGACCGGCTGGAGCGGGCGCGAGTCCAAGCTACCGATCGCATTTACATGATCCAGGCGATGGGGCGACTGGTGCAGCAGTTCATTACCACAGTTACATTGTCGATCTCGATCATGGTGTTCTCGCCCTGGCTGCTGCTCCTGCTCGTTGTGGGTGTCATTCCCGCATTCGTGGGAGAAACGCATTTTGCATTTCTGGGCTATGCGAAGAACTTCCGGCAGACTCCGATCCGGCGTCAGCTTGATTACCTTCGCATCCTCGGCGGCAGCAAGGAGGCGGCCAAGGAACTCAAGCTTTTCGGCCTTCAAAGGTTTTTGACTGGCCGGTTTAAGAAGCTGGCGGATCAGGTCTACGAAGAGGATATCGCCCTGGCCCGTCGCAAAGTCATTGCCGGGGGAGTGCTTTCCGCGATCGGGACCGCCGGTTATTACACGGCTTATGTTTACGCGGTGTGGCGAACGGTTACAGGCGTCTTCAGTCTCGGCACTCTGACCCTGTTGGCGAACGCGATCCGAGAAGCCAGTTCGAATTTGCAGCAGACGTTTTCGACTCTTTCCACGATCGCGGATCAGGCTCTTTTTCTGACTGATCTGATCGCGTTCTTCGATATGCAACCGATGATTCGCTCGAAGCCGCACGCATTGCCGGCGCCGAAGCCCATCACACGAGGGTTCGAGTTCCGCAATGTTTCATTCCGCTATCCGGGAGCCTCACGCCTCGTTCTGAACCGACTGAACTTTGTTTTGCGGCCGGGAGAGCGCGTCGCGCTGATCGGTGAAAATGGAGAGGGCAAAACAACCATCGTCAAACTCCTGACCCGGCTTTACGATCCGACCGAAGGCCAGATTCTTCTTGATGGTATCGACCTCCGTGAGTACGACCTCGACGACCTGTATCGCGAGATCGGGGTGATCTTCCAGGATTTCATGCGATACGAAATGACGGCGCGCGAAAATATTGCCGTTGGCCGGATCGAGCAACTTAATGAACTCGAAGTGCTCAAGCGATCCGCCGTAAAGAGCATGGCGGATGGGGTCATCGGAAAGCTGACGTCTGGTTACGAACAGATGCTTGGCAGACGATTTGATGGTGGCGTGGACCTCTCCGGTGGAGAATGGCAAAAGGTCGCGTTGGCGAGGGCGTATTTGCGGGACGCGCAATTGCTGATCCTGGACGAACCCACATCCGCGCTCGATGCTCGCAGCGAGTATGAAGTCTTTCAGAGATTTGCGGAGCTGACGACAGGTAAAATGGCCATTTTTATCTCTCATCGATTTTCTACTGTACGAATGGCCGACCGAATCGTGGTGCTCGAGAATGGCCGCATTGCCGAAGAGGGCGACCACGAGGAACTGACCCAGCTCGGCGGTCGCTATGCTGAAATGTTCGAATTGCAGGCGGCCAGTTATCGCTGATGCAGCGGCGGCGCAAGAATTTATCGAAGTTGGTCTATTAAGGCGGTGATTCAAGGAAATGGGGCCTCATACACAAGTCGAAGGGATCGTTGGAGAAGAGGAGCGAAAGTTTTCCACGGCCGGTAGCGCGGAAGAAGTAATTCCGGTGCGCAACGCGGGCGCGGAGTTCGCTGCCACTCTCAGTTGGTTGCCTGAAAGATCGTCCGTCGAAGCTTTCGAGCCACGGGGCGAGAAGCTCACGAGAAAGCTGAAGACACTGGTTGACCGCATTGATGCGGCTTACACACAGACCCCGGATTCCGTCGATCTGCTTTGGTTACGCACGAATGGTCAGCAGTTTTCATCGATGGCCCGTGGACTCATCAATGAGTTCGGATCGCTAACACTCCCCGTCGTCTCATATAAGTCCGACATCCTGCCGAGAGTACTTGCGATTGCGCAAGGATTTCTCGACGAAGTGGGTACCACATTTTCGAAGAGCGAGTTCACTGAATTTTGCAGAGCATTCGAGCAGACCACCCCACTTCAATTTCACGAAATCGGTTCTCTGCTGCCAGCGTTGAAGTTTGTTCTGATTGAGCGCATCGCGATACTTGGGTCTTACTACCTGCGCGACATAAAGCATCCACCGTCAGAGAGCGTCATACCGCTCATTAAGAGTTTCCAGCATGTGGCCCAAGCCTCTTGGAAGGACGACTTGGAGTCCCTGATTCCGTTTGATGAGGTGCTGCTCCAAGATCCGGCTGGCGCCTACGAATTGATGGATTTTGACAGTCGCAATTCCTATCGGGAAAGGGTGTCGCAGATTGCCCGGCGTTCCGATCTCACAGAGGTCGAGGTGGCAAAAGAGGCGTTGAAGCTTGCCCGCAAGGCGCAAAAGCGAGGGTCAGATGACCCGCGGATCGCTCAACGTGAATCTCACATTGGCTACTACCTCGTGGCTGAAGGAGCGACCACCCTTGGGTACAAAGTGGGATATCATCCCGACTTCAGCGAACGTTTTCGCGCTAACTTAAGGGCCCATCCCGACGAGTTTCTTCTGGTTGGGGTGGCATTGCTGACATTCCTGATCGTAACCGGTATCTTGTGGCTCCTTACGCCACCGTACACTCCCCTGCCGACGGTGCTGCTCTCGATGCTCATCCTGCTGCTGCCGAGTTCCCAGGCTGCAGTTCAGTTGATGAACTATCTCACCACGAATCTGCTGCGGCCGACCTCGCTGCCCAAGCTGGATTTCTCCGAGGCCGTCCCGTCTGACTGCACCACCCTGGTGGCGATTCCGACCTTGTTGCTGAGTGAAAAGCAGGTCCGCCATCTGGTTGAAGAATTGGAAGTCCGCTATCTGGGGAATCACGATCCGAATATTCATTTTGCGATCGTGTCAGACTTGCCAGATTCGCCCTATCCGGCGCCAGAAGACGACGAATTGGTGGAGTTGTGTTCGAAGCTGATCATCGACCTCAATCAAAGATACTCCGCCAAACACTCGGGAACTTTCTTGCATCTTCACCGGCATCGTGTGTATAACCCTCGCGAAAAAGGCTGGATGGGCTGGGAGCGGAAACGGGGCAAGCTGCTGGACCTGAATCAACTTCTCCGCGGCTATTTCGACAGCTTCCCGGTGAAGATCGGCGATCTGTCGATCTTGCGCAAGGTACGCTTCGTGATCACGCTCGATTCGGATACCGAACTTCCGCGGGGTTCGGCTCACCGGATGATTGGAGCCCTGGCGCATCCCTTGAATCAGGCGATTATTGATCGCGACAAAAATGTCGTGGTCGCCGGATACGGAATTCTGCAGCCGCGAGTCGACATCAGCGTGCAATGCACGACGCGTTCCCGGCTTGCGAATATCTTTGCGGGCGAAACCGGCCTGGATCCCTACACACGAGCCATCTCTGATGTCTATCAGGATTTGTACGGCGAAGGGTCCTTTACAGGGAAAGGCATCTACGAAGTCGACACGATGTTTCGGGTCCTGTATGGCAGGTTCCCACGGAATTCTCTATTAAGTCATGACCTGATTGAGGGTGCCTATGCTCGCGTGGGACTTACGACCGATATCTCTGTAATCGAGGACTATCCCACTCACTATAGCGCGTACAGTCGCCGCAAACATCGCTGGTTGCGGGGCGATTGGCAGATTGTGGAATGGCTGACAGACACGGTGCCTGATGAATCGGGAGCGCGTGTGAAGAATCCCATTTCGCTGGTTTCGCGTTGGAAAATCTTCGACAATTTGCGGCGCAGCCTCGTCGAGCCGGCGACCTGCGCCCTGCTTCTCTACGCGTGGTTTGTGACCGATCATCCGGTCATTTGGACGCTTGCCGCGATTTGCATTCTGTTCGTTCCGGCATGGGTCGAGCTAGGTTTCGGCTTCGTCCGGGCATTAATCGCTCGAGACTTAGGGGTGGCGCGCGATGCGGTGAATACCTTGTTCGCCGCGAACTTCACGGTGCTGCTGACCCTCACGCTTCTCGCACACCAAACGCTGTTGTCGCTGGATGCGGTCGCTCGGGCGCTGGTCCGCCGCCTGGTTACAAGGGAACGACTTCTCGAATGGGAAACCGCCGCTGAGGCTGAACTTGGCAAGAACCGTACGCCAATCGACCGCTATATTGATTGGATGCCACTCTTCGCAGTGGCTCTGGGCGTCCTGATCTGGTTTGCGCATCACCACGCTTTCTGGGCTGCTTGTCCAGTGATTGCCCTGTGGGCTTGCAGCAAACCGCTTGCGCTGTGGCTGAATTCCAGTCCAGTCGAGGCCGCTCCGGAGACACGACGCGGGGATTCGCGCTTGCTGCACAAGTCGGCGCTCTACATCTGGAGATACTTCGCGGAATTTTCCAATGAGGAGCATAACTGGCTGGTGCCTGACAATGTGCAGGGCGATCCTCTAAAGGTAACGGCCAGCATCTCGCCGACGAATGTCGGTCTTCTTCTGAATGCGCGGCAGGTCGCAGTTGAGTTCGGGTATATCACCGTTCCCGAGATGGTCGAGCTCACCAACAAGACGCTGACTACAGTCGATCGGATGGAGAAATATCGTGGCCACCTGATGAACTGGTACGATACGCAGACACTCCAGCCCAAGCCGCCATTTTTCATTTCGTCCGTTGATAGCGGAAACATGGTGGCGTCTCTGTGGACGCTTCGACAAGGCTGTCTCGATCTCCTGCATCGCCCTCTGCTTTCGGAGAACCTCGCGCAGGGATTGTTTGATCATCTTCAGGTGCTCGTCGGCTTGCGCGCCATTCGTAAGAAAGTTCCTTCCAGCTTTGAGTCGAATATCGAGAAGGGCGGATGGCTCAAGGCTATTTTGACGCTTCCCGACAATGCGCTAGATCAGCCCAAAACCCTTACGAAACCGGAACGTGCTGGCGAGGTCGCGTGGTTCAAGAACCAAGCCGCCGAACGAATCAAAAACGTCAGACATATCGTCCGGAACTATGTGCCGTGGCTGCTGCCAGAGTTCGCGGAACTACGGGCCGAAGTCTTCGGCAAGAGACCGATTGAGCAAGTGCCGCTGGAGCGGCTGGCGGACTGGATCGCCGAGTTCGAACGTCATCTCGACCAGAAGCTCCAGACGGCAAAAAACGGGAACCGGGCGGTTGCTGAAGAGTTCATGAAGTTGCTTGCAGAAGCGCGCGAAAACACGCTTGAGTTGGTTACTGCCCTGCGCAAAATCGGCCGGCACGCGGAGGAGATCGCCGATGCGATGGACTTCACGTTCCTGGTCGACAAGCAGAGATTGCTGATGTCGGTGGGCTTCGACGCAGGATCCAAGGAATTGCAGCCCTATTTCTATGATTTGCTGGCAACCGAACCTCGCACCGCGGTATTTGTGGCCATTGCCAAGGAGGACGTTCCACAGGAGGCCTGGTTCCGCCTGGATCGCCCGTTCGCTTCGGATCGCGGGCGCCCAGTCTTAGTGTCCTGGACCGGAACGATGTTCGAGTACCTCATGCCGTCGATCTGGATGCGTAGCTATCGTAATACGCTGCTGGACCGCGCATGCGCAGCAGCGGTGCGATCACAGCAAGAATATGCAACGGAGAAGGGAATACCTTGGGGGATCTCTGAATCGGCGTGTGCCAGAATCAACGAGGCGGGAGACTATCACTACGAAGCGTTTGGTGTTCCCACCCTTGCACTTAAGAAGAGCGAGTCGGACCCGCTGATCATCTCGCCTTATTCGACATTCCTGGCGTTGAACGTAGACCGCAAAAACGCATTGGCAAATCTGAAGCGTATGGAGTCGCTCGGATGGTTTGGTCCTTATGGATTCTATGAGGCGTCCGATTTTACCGCGCGTCGTCGCCGCTTCAGAAGGCTACGTTGGGAACTGGTGCGTTCCTGGATGGTTCACCATCAGGGAATGAGTTTGTTGTCTCTGGCAAATTTCCTCTCGGGCAATGTTGTCCAAAGATGGTTCCACTCTCACATGCGGGTGAAAGCCTCAGAACTACTGCTGCAAGAGAAGTCGGTCGCCCGGGCGGCGTAGAGACATCCCGAATACGTTCTCAGCCGGTGCTAATCCAGCTGGTGCTGGCGCGCAAAAGTAAAGATATCGCTTCCGGCCGCGATCGTGACATACTGCACGCCGCCCACCGCGTAAGTCATCGGGGATGCGAAGATAGTCTGTCCAGTATTGAAGTGCCAGAGCGGACGACCAGTGGCGGCATCGACTGCTTCGAGTGAGTCGGAGTCATCCCCGAAAAAGACCAGCCCACCCGCAGTCGTCAGCGTGCCTGCCCAGGATCTCGCCGCCCCAATTTGGGGATAGCGCCAAACTACCTTCCCATCCGCTAGCGCGAGTGCCAGCAAAACCTTTTGCGAGTTCTCGTCGGGAGGTAGCTTGGTGCCGGTGTTGTAAAAGGTCCTTCCCGTTTCAAAAGGTTCGGGATTTGCGAAATATACGTGGCAGCTCTCGAGCGCGATCACGTAGAAGAGGCCAGTGGCGGGGTTGTAGGAAGGCGCGTACCAATTCGTTGCTCCTTCAATCCCGGGACAGATGTATGTCCCTTCTGGGGTGGGGATCTTGCCAGAAAGGATCGGGCGGCCAGACGAGTCGATGTCTTTAGCCCAATTCAACTTCTGGACAAAAGGACGGGCGCGAAGAAACTTGCCATTCGTGCGATCAAGCACATAAAAGAAGCCATTGCGATCTGCCTGGAGCAGCAAATGTCGCAAGCTGCCGTTTTCTTCCGTGTCTACCAGCACGGGTGTCTCGTTGGCGTCGTAGTCGTAGAGATCATGGGGAGTGAATTGGAAATACCAGCGCAATTCCCCCGTATCAGCGTTGAGCGCCACGACGCAGGCGGTGTAGAGGTCGTCACCCGGCCGCGTGTCACCAACGTAGTCGGGCGCGGCGTTGCTGGTGGTCCAATACAACGTATTAAGTTCCGGATCGTATGTGCCCGGCATCCACGTTGTTGCCCCGCCGTGAAGATAGGAATCGCCGGGCCAACTCGATGAGCCAAATTCACCCGGTCCAGGAATCGTCCAGAAACGCCATTTCAGCTTGCCAGTGACGGTATCGAAAGCAGCGACGAATCCGCGCACTCCGGAATCGCCCCCTGAAGTGCCTACCAGGACCATGTCTTTCACAACCAGTGGAGCACTGGTGGCACCGTAGTGCTTGGCCTTGTCGGCGTATTCGACATCCCAAATCAGATTTCCCGAGCGCGCATCCAGACGCAACAGGTGGGCATCGTCGCTTTCCACATAGACGGAGTTCTGCCAAACCGCAACTCCGCGATTCTTGTGAGCCGCAGCATCGTCGAGCAGGCCCGCGCTCAGTGGGCGCTGATGGTGCCATAGCGTACGACCGGTACGCGCGTCCAAGGCAAACACGTCGTTCGCGGAAGTGACATACATAACACCCCGCACGACGACTGGCGTCACTTCAAGTCTCTGGCTGTTCCCGGGATGAAAAACCCACGCCGCCTGCAGTTGGCTGACGTTGGCCATGTTGATTTCCTGCAAGCTGCTGTATCGTTGGCCGCTGTAGTCGCCATTGTAAGAAGTCCAGTTCGCGCCGACCGGTCGCGCCAGCAGGTCATCGGCAGTGACTCCTGCCGACGATTTAGCAACCTGTGGCTGCTGTGCCACGGTTGCGATCGGCAGGATTGCGATCAGCGCCAGAATCAATCCGCACTTCATCTCAGCGAGTCTCTCCGTTCTCGATTCGTATTTCCTGGAGATAACCGTGATCTACTCCGCCGTCGTCGACGAGATGCAGTGAAACTCGTGCCGCCTTAGCCGCAGAAACTTCCTTATCGAGAGACACCGGTTCGGCCGGACTCACATCTGCGATCCGGGCTCTTGCCAGGTTCGCGCCGCGTTCGTCGTAAAACCACGCTTCGAGGTGCCCGGAGAAAAACACACCAAATGTCCCGGAAAGCTTAACCGCATCTGCTTGCGTATGGACTGCTTTCATTGGACGAATCAGAATCCCGGCATTGCTCACGCCGTGAAACTCGCTTCCGGCACGCGTGGGAAACCATTCTGTCTCAAACCTGCAACTCTCGCCCGGCCGCAAACGGCACATGGGACTGTTCAGTTCGGCTTCCAGATAGTAAGGACTGGCGTCAGGATCTTTGCCGAGAGCGATTTCGCCATCGTCTTTCAATCGCGCTTCCGGTCCGTTCGTCCAGAAGATCACCGAGGCCTTGCCTGGGTAGGGACGCGTCGGTTCATATTGGAATCGCTCCACCATGGCGTATTTGCTGCTGCCATCTACGACTGCCAGCCAACCTTCCGTCGAGTCGAGCCACAATTCAGCGGCCTGATGCACATAGTGAACCGCGAAAAGACCATCATCCCTTACCTCGACGGCCCTATTCTCCGCTGGCCCGAATCGCACGTGGTAGCGATTGAGATAACTGCTGGCTGGATTTGCCGGAGTGAAAGTCCAGAAATCGCGGTTCATCGATGAACCGCTGCTTTCCTTTGCGGAAGAGTGGTTCGAAGTGTCGTATTGCGACACCGACTGCATCGACCACTCGAGCGGGTGACCGGTTACGTTCTTCATGGAAGCCTGAAAGCGAACCCGCGGAGAATCGGCATCGATAGAAATCCGGCGGGAAAACTGAATTCCTGTCTGCGGATCTTTTGGCCCGGTGAGTTCGACCTCGCACTCCCTTCCCTCCGAAACCTTTCGAAAGTTGAAGGGGCTGTCGTCTATGACATCAGAATTGCCGACCCAATGCTGTTCGTCGTTATTTCCCTCGGGCAGAAGCCAGAGTTTGTCGCCACCATAGTTGAACCACTGATCTGAGCTTGGGGGATAATACTTGCCGGCAAGTTTGGGATTCACGAACAGATATGGGTGCCCGGAGAAGGTGACCTGTATCAGTCGGCCACCGTTCTGCGGCACGATGACTAATTGCAGCCATCGATTGGAAAGCTGCTCTGTGTGCCATCCTTGGTAGTCGACTTCTCCGATGTGACACTCGGTGTTCTGTGTCGTGGTTTGAGCCCATCCGATGAGGCTCGCGGTGAAGACTGCCGATCCGAGCATTACCATGCTTCCCCACGTTCGCAGTCCACTTGTTAGAGCAAGAATCATTCGAAGATCACCTTTGCCAGAGTTATGCGCCATGAAGCTGGAACAAGAAACGTGCTTTTGAAACTTTACAAAATGAAATCAAAACCAATAAAACGAAATATTTCGTTTACGTCAAGCGATTATCTGTGATATAGGAACGATTGAACAAGCAAAGAGTGGCGCCCTACCTTGGGGAAAAGTTTGCGCATCCTCCTTACATTGCTGCTGCTGTTGTCGCCCGGCCTGTTGGCGCAAGAACGCAAGGTCGACCCGACCTGGCTGCATCGCTACGTTCCAAGCTTGAGCGATGCGACGGTTGCATTTACTTCCGAGACCTGTCATGACAAGCCCATTTTCGGCGAGGGTGACACGGACAGTCGTACGCTTCGCAGTGTGTCTCGTTTCGGCGAAATTAGGCTTGATCCTCACGGAAGTTGTCAGAGTATGTCCTATGACCACGAAGAGGAAATCTACTTCATTCAGACCGGCGATGCCAGTCTGCATTACGGCGATCATACTTATCCCATGCGCGCCAGCGACTTTACATACATCGGTCCTGGTGTAAAGCACTTCGTTGAAAACGCAGGAAATCAAACGCTGCGTCTGTTGGTCATGGGCTTCAAAATCCCCACGAAGGTTTCGATTGTCGCGTCGGCACCAGTTCCAAAGATCGTGAACATGGATGAGGTTCGAGAGGAGACCGTCGACGGGCATCCTACGTCAGTCCTGTACAAGTTGCTGGCAGGTCCGCGCACCGGGAAGCGCGACGCCATCGATGCCGCCTACGTGGTCACCAGCTTGTTCTTGATGGACTTCGCACCGGGCGGCACGAACTTTCCTCATCATCACGAGACAGCCGAAGAGATTTATCTTGTAGTCGACGGCGAGGGCGATATGGTTGCTGGCGGCGGAACCGATGGCATCGAAGGCCGCCATCCCGCCAAAGCGGGTGATGCCTATTACTTCCGCCAGAACTGCACCGTTGGCTTCTACAACCAAGACAAGGCTGGGGCGAAGGCGCATATCCTGGCAGTGCGATCGAAAGTCCCATTGCCCCAAGACGAAGATTAGAAGGGAGAGGTATCAGAATGGTCCCAAACTCTAGCCGGCGGTCGTTTGTAAAGCTCGTGGCGGCTGCCCCGTTGCTGGGGCAACTAGCAGCGCGCGATCTCTACGCGCAAGCGGCCGCCGCGGTCGGAAAAGATCCGCGCCAAAATGTCTATACCCGCCTTGGCGTGCAGACAGTCATCAATTGCCGCGGCACCTGGACTTACCTCAGCGGATCTCTCGAATTTCCCGAGGTCCGCAAGGCTCAGTTGGCGGCGTCCGAATATTTCGTCAACATGATCGATCTGCAGCGTGCCGTCGGCCGGCGACTCTCTGAATTGACCGGCGCCGAATCGGGGATGGTCACGTCGGGTTCCGCTGGCGCGATGGCCGCCGCGACCGCAGGCTGCATGGCCGGTACGGAGGATAAGTACATCTGGCAGCTTCCTGACACTACTGGGCTGAAAAACGAAGTCGTGATGGTCGGCGGACGGAGCGCCTTCGACAGCGCAATCCGTCTAACCGGTGCCAAACTGGTGCTCGCCTATTCGCCCGACGAACTCGCCAACGCCCTCAACGAAAACACCGCGATGATCTACACCACCGATCTGGGCGACAAACTCGAGCGAGAACTAGCCATCGCGAAAGATCGCAACATCCCGATGCTGCTCGATGACGCCGCAGGGATCCCTCCGGTAAGCAACGTGAAGCTATACGCGAAGATGGGCATTGATCTTTACTGCTTTTCGGGTGGCAAGGGCCTGGCCGGTCCACAATGCAGCGGTCTGCTTTTGGGCAGAAAGGACCTGATCGAAGCCGCCCTCATGAACTCGAATCCGCGGGAAGGAGCGGTATGCCGCCCGATGAAGGTCGGTAAGGAAGAGGTCATCGGATGCCTCACCGCGCTGGAAACCTGGCTGAGCCTGGATGAGAAGAAACTATATGCCGAGTGGAACGGTCGCGTGGAACGCATTCGTAAGCTGGTGGAAACTGTTCCCGGCGTCAAGACGGATATCTTTGTCCCGGAAGACGGAAACCGCTATCCAACGTTGCGGGTCTCCTGGGATCAGCAGGCTTGGGGCTTCTCGGTTACAGACTGCGTGAACGAGCTCCGCGCAGGGAACCCACGAGTTGAAGTGCTGGGCCCTGATAATCCGAGCTTGGTAAAAGCAGTCCGCGAAGGCAAACCGAACCGCAAAGAACCTAAGCCACCCGAACACATTGAGCTGGTTTCGATGACCATGAAACCGGGAGAAGATCTAGTCGCGGGTCAGAGGCTGCGCGAGGTTCTCGGAGCTGCGCAGAAGAAAGCCGCCGCATAGGCGTTCTGAGGGCGACCGTGAAACGTATCCCGCATTGGTTCAAAAAATGCGTCGGTTCGAGTGTGCTTCTCTTGGTCGCTGCCTCGCTGGCGCCGTCGCAGGTGCGTCCGACTGCACCGGCGCAGACAAGTGCCAACCGCTTTTATTCGCCCGGTGTAGACGCCGGCGATTACCTCTACATTTCAGGACAGGGACCACGCCGCGCGGATGGCAGCTTGCCTGCCACGTTCCCTGAACAGGTTCGGCAGTCACTCGACAACATCAAGCTGATCGTCGAACCCCGTGGCCTATCGATGGGTCACGTCGTTTACACGCAGGTCTATCTTGAGAACATGGCGCACTACGAAGAAATGGACCGTGCGTTTCGAGAATACTTTGGTGAAAATCTTCCTGCGCGGGCAGTGCTGGGTGTCGCCCGTGTCCCCGATGCGCCGATTCAGATCAATGCCATTGCAGTCCACGACTTGACCGACCGGCGTGCGATTCATCCCCCGAAGTTCCAGTGGCATGAGTCGTCTGCGCCGGGCGTTCTTACTCACGACCGGCTCTTTATTTCGAGCCTGCCCGGCAGCGATCCTGAAACTGGGAAAGTTCCCGATGACCCGGGAGCGCAAGTGGACGCAGCCCTCGATCGCATGCATGCAGTGCTGCAGGCGGCAGGACTCGATTATGCCAACGTCGTATTCGTGAATCCGTACCTGACCACGGACTTGCCTACTCGCATCATGAACCAGCACTACGCGCAAAGATTTGAGTTTGGGAACACGCCGGCACGCGCCACTATTGAGGTTTCGAGCTTGCCTGGGGGAGCGCATATCGAGTACACAGCGACTGCCGTGCGTGATCTCAAACAGCGCAAAGCCATCCGTCCGAAGAACATGCCTCCCAGCCCAACGGCCAGTCCTTGTGTGTTCGCGGGCGAAACTCTCTATTGTTCCGCCAAAGACGGGTTCATTCCTGGTCCGCACGGCGGCGTCTACGCGACCACCACGCCGCATCAACTTCGACAGACAATGCGCAATCTCCTCGACAACCTCGAAGAGGCCGACATGAAACTGGACGACGTCGTCTCGACGACCGTCTACCTCGACGACTTGTCAGATGTCACCGCGTTTGATGAGGTCTATGGCCAATACTTTGGCACTGCCATGCCGGCACGAACCACAGTTCAGCAAATCCCTCCCACCGAACGAAAAGCCGACAAAGACGACCACTTCCCCGGACTCGAACAGGTCTCGCTGATAGCTGTCCGCAAAACACCGGCCCATTAAGGGTCGCAAGTCAGGATCTACTCCAAACATTCATCACTTTGGTCACCTTGGTGACCGACGTTCAGATTAGTAAAGCCTTACAAGCTTAAATTGCGGAACGACTGCAGACCCTGTAGATCTCACTAGGGGCGAGGCAGCCTGTCTTATGCGGTGTACGCAGGAGTGCGACAGGAGAAGCATTCTCGAATTGTTTTAGCTTTTGTCGCGTTGACGGCGCTCCTGCAAGGGATATTCGAGCACTGTCAGCGGAGTAAGAATCATTGCGAACCCAAGTGTGAAAGCTGATTCCATTTCAGCCGAAGAACTCAAGGGAGTTTTCTTGGAGGAACGCACCGCATTAGCCGACGGCACTCGCGTCGAGCCGGTAATCAGCAAAGGCGGGGCGACCCGACGAGATCTTTGTGAAACTGTATTTGGGAAGGACGACTCGGACCTTCAAACCTACTATCGATCGCCTTGGCGGAATCGTTGGGATGAAGGTGACAATTGCACCCAATGGTAGCGTGGAATCCGTCGAACTGCTTGGGGGAAATCCTATTCTTGGAGAATCAGCAGTGACGGCGGTGAAGAAATGGGTCTATGCCGCCGGGTCGCGAACCAAAACAAGTGAGTATTCCCTTCGATCCCGAGCGCTAGAGGTTGGCTCGCAAGCAGGGCACTCATGTGATCAATTTCGAGATCGGTGTCCCGAGGAGTGGCGAAGCGAAGATCGATTTCGCGACTACGAAGCGAGGCTATCCTGCCAGGGGAGTCGCTTCTCATCGAGTAAACCTCATCTAGTTTCGGGACTGCCCATATTCGGGAGTGACCGCGATCGATTCTCACAAGTAGAGTTGCGGTACCAACTGGAATTCTTACCGTTAGCTCTGGAATAACCCGACTAGTGTTCGTTTCAACCAGCGGTCGACCCGTTGTTGATTACTGGACGTTTCGGGCGGGTGCTTTTACCTCCACCGTCGCTCTGGCGGCAATGTCTTCTGAGGACCGTCCCACCAGGATGTCGAAAGTTCCGGGCACGACAACCCACCGCATGTCTCGGTCCAGCAGCTGCAAATCTTCCGGTCCAAGAGTAAACTTCGCCGTCTTTTTCTCACCCCGCTCGAGCGCGATCCGCTGAAATCCGCGTAGTTGTTTCAC
>Ga0126371_10000067_pt1 | contig 70261 bp, 56 predicted proteins | sample PanSoiMetaPlot_4_FD_110145 | JGI IMG/M metagenome (GOLD analysis project Ga0126371, IMG submission 110145) | Tropical forest soil microbial communities from Panama - MetaG Plot_4 | ecosystem: Environmental > Terrestrial > Soil > Tropical forest > Bulk soil | place: Panama | collected 2016-02-17
AAGGACGTTTTCCTCGGCCTCGAAAAACGCGACTACAATCGCGCAACAACTTGCCAGAAGGTCGTGCGCGCGGGCGGCAAGCACAACGATCTCGAAAACGTTGGCTTCACCAATCGTCACCACACTTTTTTCGAAATGCTCGGCAATTTTTCCTTCGGCGATTATTTCAAGAAGGACGCGATTGCCTACGCGTGGGAACTCGTCACCTCGCCGCAGTGGTTTGGCATTCCCGTCGAGCAATTGTATTTCACCGTTTTCGGCGGGCACGAAAATCTGAAAGCGGACGACGCTGCGCGTGAACTGTGGATTCAGACCGGCGCGCCGCGCGACCGCGTGATCGAAATTCCCGGACTGAAAGAAAATTTCTGGGCCATGGGAGACACCGGCCCCTGCGGCCCTTGCAGCGAAATTCATTACGACATGGGGCCTGCCGCGTCCGATCAGGGCCATACCGATTGCAAATTCCCATGCGACTGCGGCCGCTACATGGAGATTTGGAATTTAGTCTTCATGCAATTCAACCGCGATGCGTCCGGCACGCTCAATCCCCTGCCCAAACCGTCCGTCGACACGGGCATGGGCCTCGAACGCGTCGCCGCCGTCCTCCAAAACAAAGTCTCCAACTTCGACACCGATTTGTTTCGACCACTCATGCTTAGAGCCGCGGAACTCACAGGCCTGGATATAACGGATGGAGATGAGGAAGTCTCACTGCGCATCATCGCCGATCATTCTAGGGCTGCTACTTTCCTGATTTCCGACGGAGTCATTCCGTCCAACGACGGCCGTGGCTATGTCTTGCGTAAGATTCTTAACCGCGCTTTCGTAAACGCTGGAGATGATGTCGAACGGCAACCTCAACAAGTCCTTCCGGGAATGGCTGAGGCAGTTGCGATGCAGATGCGAGGAGCTTATCCGGAATTAGAACAAAACTTGAAACAGATTTCGTCAGTCCTGAAATCCGAATCGGCCCGATATGCGAGAACTATGAAAGAGGGCCTTGGGGTAATGGAAGCCGAGGTGGCGAAGATCTGGTCTCAAGAAAAGAAATGGAAAGAGGGTCAGCCGGGCATTCCGGTTAGACGCGTGAGTTTGTCCGGGGAGGTAGCCTTTCGGCTGTATGACACGTTCGGTCTCCAGAGAGACGTAATAGATGAAGTCGCACGCGTTCGCGGGCTTGGTGTGGACTGGTCGAAATTCGAAGAAGCGATGCAAGAGCAGCGCACACGCGGACGCGCCTCTTGGAAAGGCGCGCACAAAGAAGCCGCGTCGCCCGTCTACAGGAAACTTGCCGACACGTTCAAGACCGAGCCCGATTTTTATTTTGGCACGACGGCAAAAGATTGCCATGTCGAAGCTGTCCTCGTTAACGGCGAACGCGTGAACGAACTCAAAGCCGGACAAGAAGGCGAAATCGTCCTCGACCGCACGACAATTTATTCCGAGTCCGGCGGACAAGTCGCTGACACCGGCGCGTTTTTCGACGACGCGCTGTCTCAACAAGTCGCCGAAGTGCGCGGCGCGTATTATCCCGTCGCGGGACTCATCGCGCATCGCATCGTCGCAAAGGAAAATCTCGCCGTCGGTGATCGCGTCGCCACTGTCGCGGATGCCGCTCGGCGCGCGCGCGTCATGCGCAATCACACCGGCACGCATCTCGTGAACGCCGCGCTGCGAAATATTCTCGGCACGCACGTCAAACAGGCCGGCTCGCTGAATGCGCCCGATCATCTGCGCTTCGACTTCAGCCATTTCGCGCAACTCGCGCCGGAAGAGTTGCAGGAAATCGAAAATCAGGTGAATGAAGAAATCCTGCGCGATTTGCCGCTGCAAACCGACATCATGGCCATCGACGACGCGCTCGCGTCCGGCGCGCTCGCGTTTTTCGGCGACAAATATCCGGAACAAAACGTTCGGGTGGTCACCATCGGTGACGCAGCGTATCCGCGCGGCTTTTACAGCAAAGAGCTTTGCGGCGGAACGCACGTTGCGCGCACCGGCGAAATCGGCGTATTCAAAATTGCGCTCGAACAATCCGTCGCCGCGGGCGTGCGCCGCATCGAAGCGCTTACGGGCGACTCCGCGCTCGAAAAATATCGCCGCGCGCAGGAAACTCTCCGCGCTCTCGCCGGAATGCTGAATACCGGCGAAGACCGCATCCTCGAAGCGGTCGAAAAGCTTGAGCAGGAACGCAAGCAGCTCGAAAAACAGATCGACGGCCTGAAACGCAAGACCGCCGTTTCCATGGCCGATTCCCTGCTGGCCGACGCCACCACAATAAAAGGCGTGAAAGTGGTCGCCGCGAAGGTCGAAAACGTCGATCGGGAGGCCCTCCGGCAGCTTGCCGACGGCCTCCGCCAAAAAATGGGCTCCGGGGTGGTCTTCCTGGCCAGCGGCTCAACCACCGACGGCGGTAAGGTATCTCTCATTACTGCCGTTACGAAAGACTTGACGAATCGCCTCCACGCGGGAAAGATGGTGCAGGAAATCGCCAAGCACGTGGGGGGCTCCGGCGGGGGCCGGCCAGACCTGGCCGAAGCCGGGGGCAAGGATGTTGCTGGTATCGAAACAGCCATTGCGCAGTTCCGCCAGCTCGTCGACCGGCTGGTATAATTCCTTACAAGCGCTAGAAACTACGCCTGCTTATGCCCATTTTCGTGGGCAAACAGGCAAGCTGGGCCTTTCCGGCCCGGTCGCGGATGCACTGTCGTTTGTGAGGAAGTGGGTATGTTCTGCCTTTCCCGTGAACGCGTGGCCAGCCCGCCCCAGCGGGCCAGCCGAGCTTTGCGAACCCGAGCGATGGCAACTCTCGCGGCGGTTCTGGGTTTGTGCCTTTGTAGCCCGGCGCAGGCCCAAATTGCATCTTATGTAGATGCCCATGGACGCACCATCTACATCAATGCAAGCCCGCGCGCGAAAGCAGCCCGGCACGGCGCCAGCGAGGGCTTTGTGACACCCCCGCCAAAGTTTCGAGGCGTTGTCGAAGCCGCGGCAACTCGGAACAATTTGGATCCTGCGCTGGTGCAGGCGGTGATTCAAACGGAGTCGAACTGGAACCCATACGCGGTTTCCCGCAAGGGAGCGTTTGGACTGATGCAATTGCTTCCATCGACGGCAGAACGTTACGGCGTACGCGATGTCTTCGATCCCGCGCAAAATGTGAATGGCGGGACGCGGTATTTGCGGGACCTGCTGGAAACGTTTCACGGCGATTTGAAAAAATCACTCGCTGCCTACAACGCAGGCGAGAAAGCCGTGCAACGGTACGGCGGAGTGCCGAAATATCCGGAGACGCGAGCTTATGTCCGAAAAGTGACGAAAACCTACTTCCAATCCGGTTCGCCGAGAGCGCCTGAACTCAGCGCGATTCGGCAATCGCCGATCCGTCAGGTGACGGACAAAGGCGGCCGGACAGTTTTCACAAACGAATGAAGCGGCCAGGCAAAAACAAAATTCCCAAAAACGTGTGGTGGTTTACCCGCCTGGGCGGGCTGGCGCTGATACTTGCGACGCCTGTGACATTTTTGTTCGTTCGCGCCGCTCGCGCGCAATCCTCTTCAGATCAAGCTGAGGCGCAATACCAAAAAGCCGAAGAGATGCGGCAAGCCGTAGAAGCGAAGCCCGAAGACAGCCGCTCGCTCAAGGAATACAAGCAACTCGTCGCCGCGTATCGCCGCGTATATCTGCTTTCGTCGTCTGCAGGAGCCGTGACACCCGCGCTAATGGAAGTCGCGCAGCTTTATCACGAGATGGGCGACCAATTCGATCAGGCCTACTACTCGAATGCGGTCGTCACGTATAAATTTCTCGTCGCGCAGTATCCTGGCAGCAAATTCCGCAGCGACGCGCTTTTCGAAGTTGGAAAAATCGAGAAAGCTGATTTAGGTGAAGGTCCGGAAGCGAAGGATGCGTTCGCCCAGTTTTTGCAGTCGTATCCGCAGTCTCCGCGCGTGGCCGAAGCGCGCGAAGCGCTGAAAGACATCGCGGAAGGGAAACTTCTGGAGCCGCCAAGCAGCGACGCGGGCGAAAAAATAAATTCTGCAAACGCCAGCAACTCGTCGACAAAAGCAAACGATCCCAGCGATAGCGAGGCGCGCCAACCAGCGGATTCGCAATCAGGCAGTGTGGCGAAAACCGCCGCGCAAACAAACACCGGCGATTCGCAAAACGGCCCCGCGAAAGTCACGGCGATTCGCACGTGGAACGCGGATGATTACACGCGCGTGGTGATCGACCTCGATGGCGCTGTGAAATACGAATCGGCGCGCATCAAAAATCCCGACAGAATTTATTTCGATCTCTATACGGCGCATCTTGCGAAATCGCTGACGCAGAAAGAAATGCCGGTGCAGAACGGCTTCTTGAAGATGCTGCGGGTGGCGCAGAACAAAGATGGTGTCGTGCGACTCGTGCTCGACGTGCAAGGCGTGGAAGGATATTCCGCATTCATGCTGCCGGACCCGTTCCGGCTGGTCATTGATGTTCACGGAGACACGACGCTCGCGAGCAACAAGAAGCCCGCCACGGAAGCCGGTGTCGGCAGGCTGGCCGGGGATCCACCTGTGACGGCGACTGTTCCCGCAATGCCCGCAGAAAAAATCCAAGTTCCCGTCAACAGCAACGCGCGCGGCGCAGTTGCCGAAACTGCGACGGACACAACGGGAGAAGTTTCACCACAACCGAACGGCAACACGCATGCGTTGCCGGTTCCCGGCATACCCGCAGTTGCTGCCAAGCCGACGAGCGCCGGCGATCGTTCGCTGACGCGCGCGCTGGGACTGAAGATCAATCGCATTGTCATCGACGCGGGCCACGGCGGGCACGATACGGGAACTGTGGGGCCGCACGGCTTGATGGAGAAAGATGTTTGCCTGGACGTGGCGCTGCGCCTTGGCCGCCTGATTCACAAGAAACTTCCAGGCGCAGAAGTCGTTTACACACGCAAGACCGACGTATTTGTGCCTCTGGAAGAGCGCACCGCCATCGCGAATCAGGCCAAAGCGGATTTATTCATTTCCATTCACGCAAACTCGAGTCACAACGAAACGGCGCGCGGCATTGAGACGTACTATTTGAATTTCACAACTTCGCAGGAAGCGCTGGAAACGGCGTCGCGCGAAAACGCGCTCTCCGACGAGTCCATCCATCAATTGCAGGATCTCATCAAGCAAATTGCCAATAACGACAAAATCGAAGAGTCGCGTGAACTTGCCTCGGACATTCAAACTTCCCTGACCGGGCAGTTGCGCGAAATCAGCACAGCGGAACGCAATCGCGGCGTGAAAAAAGCGCCGTTCGTCGTGCTGATTGGCGCAGACATGCCGTCGGTCCTGGCGGAGATTTCCTTCCTGAGCAATCCGACGGACGAAAAGATGCTCGAAAAAACCACTCAGCGCCAGCGGATCGCGCAAGGCATTTTCCGTGGCGTCGAGCGCTACCTTTCGAGCCTCAACAGCCTGGCCATCGACCGCCAAAAGCCAAAGTTGATGACGGTTCAACAACCGGATGCGGCTGGCTCGTCGCGCGAGCAGCGATAGGTTTTCTGTCGTATAATTGAGTTCACCATGCGCAGCGTTTCCCTCCTCTGCTTGCCTGCATTGCTGCTGGCGTTTGCACTGCCAGCGCAGGCGCAGGGAGTATTGCCCACTTCGGTGGCGGGATGGAATGCAACTTCGGCGCAAGCGAATCAGGATTTGCAGCAAATTGCAGGGCCAGCGACTCCTGCGTTGAGGGAATATGAAGTGCAATCCGCAGAAAGCCGCGCGTATTCGCACGGAGCTGACTCACTGACTGTCGCAGTCTATACGTTCAAGAGCACGGCGGGGGCGTACGGCGCATATTCGTTCCTGCGAGCGCCGGACATGGCGCAGGCAAATCTCACGCAGCATTCTTCGATGTCATCTGACCGTGCGCTCGCCCTCACGGGAAATGTCGTCGTTCAATTCAACGGTAAGAATCTGCTCAAAGACGATGATCCGATCGTACTGCTTGTCGCCATGGCCGGAGGCCATGCGCACTTTGGCCGCTATCCAGCGCTTCCGCAGCAACTGCCGACGGAGAATTTCATTCCGCGTTCGGATCATTTTGTCTGGGGGCCGGTCGCGTTGAATCAGTTTTTGCCGCTCGCGACCGGCGATTGGCTCAATCTTTCCGCGAAAGGAGCCGAAGGGGAGATTGGCCGGTATCATCTCGGCGGTCGCGACGCAACGCTGGTGCTGGTGGACTATCCAACGCCACAGCTCGCCGAAGCGCAAATGAAACAGCTTCAGACGCAGCTCGGCATCGCGACTGTAAACGACAAAGGGGCGGTTGCGGAGACCGGTTCCGCCGCTTCACCGCTTTATGCGCGCCGCGATAGCACGATGGTCGCGCTTTTGGCGGGCGCGCCTTCTGCAAAGGCGGCCAGTTCTGTGCTCGACAAAGTGCAATCCGGATTAGTACTCACCTGGAATATGGAAGTTCTTGAGAAACCTCAGCCGTCGATGGTTACTATTGTCATAGGAACCTTCGTTGGGGCTGGAGAGATCTGCGCATTCACGCTGCTCGGCGGTCTGCTTTTCGCCGGAATTCGGTTGCTGATCAAGCGGATGTGGCCGGGGCGCGTATTTGACCGCGCATTGGACATGGAAATCCTCGAATTGGGCCTTGGCAGCCGTCCGATCAAAGGCAATGATTTGTATCAGATGAGACCCCACATCTAGCACAGACGAGTCAATTCGTAACTTCCCACGCATTCAATACTTCCGTATCTGATTCATTATAAATTGCTTATACTGTATATGTTTCAATGCGTTTCGGACTTGACTCAGCCTGTCAGGTTACATAGACTCCATTTTGTGAAGAGTTTCACGGGCCATCCGCGCATTGGCCTAGAAGCTTTTCTCCCTTGAAGGCCCACTTCGCGGTGGGCCTTCTGCTTTTGAGGCGGTTTTCTTGGAGATCGCGCGATCCCTTCCGAAAAAACATACATCGCCGTTCACTCGGACTCTTTCTCCAAATTGAACGCGTGCAGGGCGATCCCGGGAAACATCAGCGCTCCAGGAACCGACGAAGAGAGGATGAAGGCTTGGAGAGCACCAGAAGGCAGGACAATTCGCTGGGTTTTCTAATTCGCTCTGTCGTTGCAAGCCGGATGGCCGCAATCGCACGACAAATCCGGGGTCTTCTCCATTGCTGCACACTCTACGCTGCAATACTTCTCGGGCGTCTGGCAAGTGCAGGGCGGATGCGCACACTTCTTCGTTTTTTCCGCGGCCATAGCGTTTCTCCTTCAAACTAACGATGCTGCTGCGCAAACCGGAGTCACATCTTTAGCGCGAAAGCGTTCTTGTTAGTGTTCCACTGCAACGAATGTTTCGCTAAAAAAATCGTAACCCTGAGCCTCTCCGCATCGTCTCTGACTCTGCTGACTTGAAAATCGGCTTTGCGCGAGCCTGCGCTCGTGTGATAGAAAACGCTGCGCAAGGCTATTTTCTCCGCAATGAAATCGTCGAAGGGGTGTGCGATGAACTCACGAAAATCTGTCTTTATGGTTCGTAGGAATTCCTCGAAGCAGCTTGCGACCCGGGCTGGCGTGTTCTGTGCGTTTTGCGCTGCTGCCGCGTTCGCGTTCGCATTTTATGCACCAGCATTCGCGCAGCAGAAGCGGCCTCTGACCGTAAACGATATGAATCTGATGCGCGGCGTGCGCGACCCGCAGTGCTCGCCGGACGGCAAATACGTCGCCTACGTCGTCAGCGCCATAGACGTCAAGGGCGACAAAAACTCGTCGCACGTCTGGATGGTGTCCACTGACGGCTCCGCTGACCGTCAGGTCACCGAAAGCCAGGAATCGGAAGGCAATCCGCAATGGTCGCCGGACGGAAAATATTTGTCATTCACTTCCGGCCGGCCCGGGGAAGCCAAAGGCAATCAGGTGTGGGTGATGAATCGCGAAGGCGGCGAAGCAATGCAGCTGACGAACATCAAGGGCGGCTTGCAGAGCTATGAATGGTCACCCGATTCGAAGACTCTCGCCGTCGTCGTGCGGGATCCTGATCCCGATGAAGAGCAGGGCGAAGGCGGAGAAAACGCGAAGCCGAAGCCGCCGAAGCCAATTGTGATCGACCGCTACCATTTCCGTCAGGATGTGGTCGGCTATCTCCTAAGCGGGCGCCACAGCTATATTTATTTGTTCGACGTTGCCACGAAGAAGCTCCAGCGGCTCACCAACGATGCCGGCCACGATGAATCCGGCCCGGTGTGGTCGCCTGACGGGACGCGCATTGCGTTCAGCAGCAACCACGATCCGCATCCTGACCGCGACCCGGTCCCGCAGGTTTTTGTCGCCAACGCACAGCAGCCGGGGTCAGCTCCAACACAAATCACTCACTACGACGAGCGCGGCACGCGGGGCAGGTTCGCGTGGAGTCCAGACGGAAAGACCATCGCGTTCTTGGTTGGAGATGAAAAGAAGTGGGACGCCTATGGCATGGAGCATCTGGCAATCGTGCCGTCTGATGGCTCCTCGGCTCCAACGATTTTGACCGAGAAACTCGACCGCTCGGTGAACGCTCCTTATTTCAGCGCGGACGGCAATTCGATCGTCGTTGACGAAGAGGATGACCGAAACGAATATCCAATTTCGATCAACGTCGCTGATCATAGCGTCACGAAACTCTTGCAGACGCCCATCGTGATCGGTGGAATTTCGCATTCCAATGGCTGCCTCGTCGGCCTCACAGGCAGCGACGATAAAGCCACAGAAGTTTATTCGTGGGATGGCGGCAATCTTCGCCAGATCACTCATCAGAACGACGCGCTTTTCGCTCAGCTCGACCTCGGCAAAACCGAGGACGTGAGTTGGAAAGCTGTCGATGGCACCGACGTGCACGGGCTGCTGACGTATCCCGTCGGCTATCAAGCTGGAACGAAGGTTCCATTCCTGCTGCGAATTCACGGTGGACCGGACGGGCAGGACAATCATTCATTCAGCTTCGAACGGCAGATTTTCGCCGCCAATGGCTACGCGGTGCTCAACGTGAACTATCGTGGCAGTTCGGGACGCGGACAGAAATACCAGCGCGCGATTTTCGCCGATTGGGGCCACTACGAAGTGGAAGACCTGAAATCCGGCATTGACCATGTGATTCAGATGGGAGTGGCCGATCCGGAAAAACTCGGGGTGGGCGGCTGGAGCTACGGCTGCATTCTCACTGATTACATGATCGCGAGCGATCCGCGCCTGAAGGCCGCCACCTGCGGCGCCGGAACGGGATTCACTATCGCTCTCTATGGCGTTGATCAGTACATAATTCAGTACAACTTCGAGATCGGCCCGCCGTGGGAAACGAAGTCATGGGATACGTACCAGAAAATTTCATATCCCTTCCTGCATGCTGACCGCATCAAGACGCCGACGATTTATTTCAGCGGCGACAAGGACGCCAACGTCCCGATGATCGGCAATATGCAGATGTATCAGGCGCTGCGCACGCTGGGCGTTCCAACGGAACTCATCGTGTATCCCAATGAGTTCCACGGGATTCAGCGGCCAAGCTTCCAGCGCGACCGTTATGAACGCTATCTCGGCTGGTACGCGAAGTATCTGAAGGGAGAGAACACGGGCACGTCTGTCGCCGACAAATAGAGGAAGCAAACACTGACGCGTCTGTCGCCACGGAAAAATACGTAAAGCCGCAGAACTTCGCAAAGAGCGCGAAGCTCTGCGCTACAGATACCAAACGCCGGGCAGATTTTGCATCTGCCCGGCGTTCGGACTTTTTGATTGACATCTCCTTACTTGTTGCCGTTTCCGTGATCGCCATCGTGCTTGAAGTTGAACAGATCAAACAGATCACTGATCGCGGGACTGTTTAGCGGCACGTAGGCGTTGTCCCCATGAGCCACTGGATTCGGCAGATTGTCACGGCTCCGGTCAGTCAAAGGGTCTAAGCGCCAGTTCCGTTCGATGAACTTCAGGATCGACACGTGGTCCGCATACTCGTGGCTAATGTGTCCGCCGCGGGTAAACGGTGAAACAGCAATCAATGGAATGCGCGGCCCGTCGCCGAAGAAATCAATCGGCTGGATATAGCCGGAGTCGTAATAACCGCCGCCTTCATCCATGGTGATAAACAGAACGGTGCTGGCAAAAAGCGTTGGATTGGCGTTCAAAGCGTCGACGATTTTCTTCGTCATGCCCTCGAAGAGATCTTCTTTCGAGGATGCCGGGTGCCCGTCCAAAAGGCCGTCCGGCTTGACGAAAGACACCGCGGGCAGCGAGCTGTCCGCGATGGCCGCGAAGAAATCCGTGGCGTCCTTGATGTGCGCTGGGCGCTGGACGGGATCGCCCATAATACTTGTCGCATAGGACTCGAAGTTGCAGATGTTGCAGTACGCGACGCCTACTTGAACGGCCGGGTCTGTGCTCGTCGGGTCGTGCTGCAAGGCTACGGCAGCGTTGTAAGCTCCGCCGTAGTAGGCCCAGCTGATATCTTTTTCGTTGAGGGCATCTCCGATGGTGCGCACGTTGGTCGGCGGGACCGAACCGCCCTTCGCGATGCCGGCAGTGTCGACCGTGCCATCCGGCAGAAAGCCCGGACTGTCATTGTTCACCATGTAGAAGTGATTCGCCTCGCAGTTCGGTTTTGGATGATAAGGAAGCGACGCCAAGTAGTCGTGGATCGCATCGATACCGGGCTGAGACGAATCCGCGCACTCGGTGAAATTACCGTCAAAGTTCAGGTCCACGGTGTACACATCATCCGTACCGGGCTGCGGGTTCGGATTGGCGATGTGCGAGGGTGGCATCGTTGGATGGCCCTGGCCGTCGCTCCAGAAAATCGCGTCGCCCGTGCCGAGCATGACGTGATTCGCTCCCGTTCCGCCCATCACAGATTGATGGAAGTTGTCGCTCATCGTGTATCCGTCGGCAAGCGCTTTCAGCACCGGGACATCTCCCGCTTGCATGTTATAGAACGACATCGAATTGCCGCCGCCGTTGTCGTCAATCCCACCGGTTGATGGATCCACGACGTTCGTGTAGTTCACGATCACGAACGGATAAAGATCGTTCAAACAACCCGATGGATTTTCGCGCGTGGCGTTCTTGATGCTGCAATCGGACTGTTGCCACATTTCGAAAAGCCGATGCGTTGTATCTCCGGTATAAGAGTCGTACGGCAGCTGGGTTCCTTTCAGAGGAAACGAACCATTCTGCAACGCACTGAAGTTCTGCACTCGCGTATCAGGATCCGGCTGGACAAAGCTTTGGCCCAAGCCCGTCCCACCGGTTGTCAGCAAGGGCAGATCAGCCATCTCCAACGACGGTTCGACCGCTGTCAATAGAGAGAGCGGCGTGCCCGTGGGAAAATTCGCGGTGTTGGGCGCAAAGTTCAAGGTTGGTTCGGGAAGCGTCGTGTAAGGGGCTTTTTCGTCGTTGCTTAGGTTGATGAAGTATTTCGTTTTGAATGGCGCGACAGCCTGAAACTGCTGCGACCGTTCAAAATTTGGCCCAGGGGTTCCATCGGCCTTGATGATTCCCTCGGAGAGCAGGTTCTTCACCTTTTCACCGTGCTTTGGTTGGTACGTCGCAAACAGATGGTCAAACGTCCGGTTCTCGCCGATCAGCACGATGACGTGCTTGATTGGAGTTTCGGTCGTTTGATCCTCCGCCTTCTTGTCAGCGCGGCCATTCTGCGCTGGGGCCGGTACTGCGATTGACATAATTGCCAGTGCCGTTACGCAAAGCCGCGAATACAACCGCAACGTCTTCAAACGGGAACTGAGCTTCATCCTTTCCTCCTATGGCTGACCTGTGATGAAAGGCCCGCCGCGTATTGGGTGGGAGGAAAGACTCGTTCCCTCCTATTGCGTCCTGATTAAAAAGGGATGGATTGCACTTAAAGTGCGGATAAATGCCCGATGAACACAACGTGGTGATTATGACAGCGAAGAAATGTGCGAATTGTTGCGCAGACTGAATGCGCGCCCGCCTGAACTGTCGTCCAGTTGGTTCCCTGCGCACGGCTGTACCCCCGTCAGCCGATATCCAACCGCCGCACCTCTAAACTTGAACCAGCATCAAGGAGCGCACTATGAAAAATACATTCACCGCTCTGTGCTTATTCTTGCTGTTGTGTATTCTGACCGTCGCGGCCACATCGTCCGCCAGCCCGGTAATGCCCGCGGATCAGGCCGCCGCCGTCGGCTGCCTGCGCAGCATCAACACCGCTGAGGCTTATTACAGCAAACACTATCCGGCAGGATTCAGCGCGACTCTTGCTTCGTTGGGGGTGCCGGACGTTGGCGTGCAACCGTCCGCTTCGGCCGCAGGACTTCTGGATAACTCCCTGACCAGCGGCACCAAAAACGACTACGTTTTCACCTATACCCCCGGCGTGAAGGATTCGAGCGGGAAGATTACTTCTTACACCGTTACCGCGCGTCCCGTTACATGGAAGACGGGAATGTGGAGCTTCTTCACCGACGAAACCGGCGTGATCCGCTGGACCGACCAGAACCGCGACCCGAAAGCGACCGACGGCCCGCTCTGAGTTTGCCAAAACCCCCAGCGCCGTGGAGGAAAAACGGCGGGCTGATTACGGATTGCCCGCCGACTTCTTCGCTTCAGAAGTATCGAAAGCTGCAGACTTAATCATGATCGGCCCTTCAGCACTGTCCACCGGCTTCAATACCAACTGGCCGCCGCGCACAATGGTCGCCAAGAAGTAGTACACATTACCCGGTTCGGCCGCGACAGCAAGCGCGGCGGAGGTTTCCGAGCGTCCTTTGAGTTTCGACTGGTACGCTACGCACACGTGATGGTCGCCCGGTTGAACCGAGGAAAACGAATAGGCATGGCCATCGTTGGCTCCCACCCAAGCACTATCGATTCCTACTCTCAGGATGTTCCTGCACCCAACGCAAACGCCCAGCTGTGAAATAACCGCAACCGTAGCTGTTCCCGGTTGTGCTTGAGGGATTGGGTGTTGCTTGCCTTGTTTTGTGACATTGAATTCAGTGGCCCTTGGACCGCATCCAGCGGCCGCAAGAGCGGCGGCCCCGTTATCTTGCGCCAGCACAGGAGACGCAAGCAGAAAACTTGCTAACACGAGTTTGATAATTTTCCTTTTGGCCATGGTCATCTCCACGCTGAGAAAGTTTTGATCGCCGATGCCAACGGATCTGAGGTCACTGCAACGCTAAACGTGGGACGTGATAGATGGCGGTTACGTTACCCTGCAAGCGATGAGGTGGTGTTTTTCGAACAACACGGAATGAACATGTGCCAGTAATCGGGCCGGTATTCTTGGCCCGCTACCGACTGCGCGAATTCTCCGGCCGCGAATGAAATCCTCCGGCCTGCTGTGTGCGATGAAGAAGAAAAAGCCCCAACACGATCAGCGCAATCACAATTATGAAGACGCCCTTCGAAGCCTTCTTTTGTGCTCGCTTTGTCATTCTCTGAAGGATTCTACTCTTTTGGTCACTCCATTTCGCCTTTGCGGCGAGCGAATGCTTGCCTTAGGATGTCTCGGTGAATTGCCTTATGAATTTCCCGCTGGCGCTTTGCTCCCTGTCACTTCAATTCCATTCTTCCAATTTTTCGCTGTTGGTTCTCTCGGCGCTGCTGATCTCGATTGTCTTTGCCTGCGTCTTCCATCCCACTGCTAAAACACGCGTCCTAGCTGCTGTCCGCTACTTCCTAATCCTCGTCATCTTCTCTGTCGCTCTCGCCTGGCTCATGTACCCCTTTTCGCGCTGAATGCAATCAGACGGCAGCGCTTTGCATCTGAGGAGTGGCCCGCTTGCGCAGGCGAATCAAGCGGACAAGGCCGGTGAGCGCAACGATGAGGGCGCAGGCGGCTACCGCAATCGGAAACGACTTCGAGGCGGTTGTGTTAAAGGCGTTGACGATCTGCGCAGCGCGGTCCGGAGGGAGATTGGGCACAACAATCTGAGCAAGCAAGTTTTCCCTGCAGAGGGCGCAAAACGCGACACCGCCAGCAGCGGTGAGAACGAGTTGTATGCTGGCGCGCAGCCAAGTCCAATAAGGGCGAGCGAGATTGATGGCGGCCAAAATAATGTTGGCGATGGCAATCAACAGAAATGCCCAAAGGAAGTATTTCCAGACTGGCGCAAGAGTGATGCGCACGCCCGCGTGATCGAAAATAGTCGTGGACCACATGTCAGTGAGCCACCAGACCACAAATACGAGGTTAACCCCGACTTCGACCGTTGAATCAACGCGTCGGATACGGTTGGGATCGCGAACGGGAGGCAGCTTACGGGGATTCCAGTTCTCGAAGAAGAACGAAGGCTTGACCCGCTCCAGAACCGCAAAGACCACTGTCACCACGCCAAAAGAGACGAACATATCCGCCCAGAACGTGCCCCACAGCGGGCCAAACGTGCGGCCCAAATTCACGTGATAGTGAGGGTCGAAAATAGCGAGCCCAATCCACGTGAGAAGCCACGGCACCAAAAAACAGAGAGCTACGATGATCACCACAAAGCGGTAAACCGGAAAAAGCGTGGGGCCGATCAAGTATTGCTGCGGGCGGTAGCGATTGGCGACGGACAGAGGACTGCCGCGTTCTTTTAGAACAGATTCCATCTCGAGCTCTGTAAGCTTGCGGCCGAGTTTGCCCTCCTGCTCTTCGATTTGCGAGCGAATGTCTTCGGATATTTCGGCGGCGATGTCGTCTTGCTGGCCGCGCGGGAGCCAGAAGCGAACTGCGTGCAAATAGCGTTCAACGAGATCCATGGCCTGCCTCCTCCAAAAACTCAATAAGTGCGTGCCCGACTACGAACATCACCTTGCTCTGCCTAATCTAGGAGCCATTTCACGAGACACGCTAAAATCCAAGGCAATAGAGAACAAAAAATCAGAGTCTTCGGGTTCATCGGCGCCTCCTCACGAGAGAATCTCCTTCAGCGACGCGTCGATGCGGCGCCATTCGTCGAGAAGCTGTTTCAGGATCAACTTCCCTTCCGTCGAGAGGCGATAGAAGCGCTTGTTGCGCTTGTCTTCCTCGCGCCACTGGCTGGTGAGCAAACCCTGGCTTTCGAGACGGCGCAGCAGCGGGTAGAGCGTGCCTTCGTCGATGTCCATGCCCTGGTCGGCGAGGGCTTTGCGGAGGGTATAGCCGTACTGCTCGGTGCGGAGAGCGACGAGCACGGCGAGAATGAGGCAGCCGCGGCGCAGCTCGAGGCGAAGATTCTCGAAAAGTTCGGAGGGCGGGGCGGCTTGTGCGCTGTGCGCCATATCCTATACACCACACACTGTACGGTACACAGTATAGATTGTCAAGCATTATTTTTTGGGGTTTTTGCAGCGAGAAATCCTGCACAATTTGCTCGGCTCGAACAGATATGCTCTAATTTCGCTGTCTGCAGTAACGTCCGCATGCTCTCTCAAGGAGACAACCGATGGCTGTTTGCGTAGCAATGATCAACATGAAGGGAGGCGTGGGCAAGACTACTCTCGCAACACAGATCGCTTGGCACGCGACAAGGCAACTCGATAAGAAGGTATTGCTAATTGATCTTGATCCACAAGCCAACGCCAGCCAGTCCGTCATGTCACCGCAGGGCTATGTGCGCTATCTGGACAAGGGCGGCCTCACTGTTGCGGACATATTCGAGCAGTTTACTCCTACGGGGACGGCTTCAGGTAGCCCGCGGAAACTAGATCTCATGAAGGTGATTCATCGCCGCGTTGACTATCGAGATGGCAGCTTGTTGCACATAGTCCCGTCGCGACTTGAGCTTTCGTGGACTCTGCGAAATCCCACCGGGAAAGAAACACTGCTTCCGCGCTTTATTGCCAAGATTGAGTCGAACTACGATCTGATCGTCATCGACTGCTCCCCAACCGATTCTATTTTGACTGATGCTGCCTATCACGCTAGCAGATACATACTCGTGCCAATCCGTGCTGAGTTCTTGGCTTCTATCGGTTTTCCACTGCTGGATCGAAGCATAAAAGCGTTCCAGATGCGTCACGAGGACAGCGTTATCGAAGTGTGCGGCTTGGTCTTCAACGACTACATGCGAGGTGGCGCGAAGCGTGAGAACGACCTTGCACGAAAAGATGTCGAGAAGAAGGCGGCCCAATATGGTTGGTATATATTTAAAAATGATATTCCACATTCCGATTCCTACTACAGGTCGGCGAGAGACGGAATGCCAATTGATGGTACGAAGGGAGCCCACGAGAAAGTGAAAAACGAGTTTGCAGTTTTTGCCGCCGAATTTTTCCCTCGAATCGGTTTATGAGAAACTCTGCGAAGTCATCATTGCACAAGGAAATTAGCCTGCTGGTCCGGCGCTTTGGACTGCGGCAGGTCAGAACTGCTGTCGCTAATATCTCGGCCGAAGACAAAGCAAAGAATGACAGACCAACTCGCACGAACTTACCTAAAGTTCCCAAAGCCTCGCGACCGACGATTTCCAACTTGTTGCAGGCGCTTCACTCGACCGACCCTGAAAAACATTATCTGCTAAGCGAGTTTTTCATTCGCTTGAAGGACCGCGAAGTCTTGCCTGAGTCTCAAGACATTCGATTCTTCGCTCAAATCATTGGACTGAAAGAGATTCGCGGCAAATCCCGAAAGGATATGATTCCGACGTTGATGCATTTTTTGTTTCAGTTGCCAACCGACATTTTAAGGTTCGAATTGAGGCGCGCGGCTAGCATATCGCAGCAGCAGCGCCAGGAAGGCTTCTCTGTACTAACGGATAAATTGCTCAGTCACAGATAGGGCCGTAATCAATTCAACCAGCTCCCTGCCGAGAGTTTCTACACATTATCGCATCGTCTATGACCTGTCGCGGCTTTCACGCCCAAGGGCGGTGTGTTAGACTCGCGATGCGAGCGAGAAACGCGGCGCAGGAAAAATGCTACGCGAGTTGCGCTCGAAATCGGCGGAACTTCGGGCTCTGTGCGACGATTCCCCGCGAACCCCGCCAGGCCCGGAAGGGAGCAACGGTAGCGGATCAGTTTCGTGCGCCGCGGAGTACCCGAAGTTCCTTACCAGCGCGCGGAGCGAACCCCAGGAGATCGATGGCCTACCTAGTGATTGCACGGAAATGGCGGCCGCAGACGTTCGGCGAAGTTGTGGGGCAGCGGCACGTGACGCAAACGCTGGAAAACGCGATCAAGCAGAACCGGCTGGCGCATGCGTACATTTTTTCGGGCACGCGCGGCGTTGGGAAAACAACGACGGCGCGAATTCTGGCGAAGTGCCTGAACTGCGTGAACGGGCCGACGGCGACGCCGTGCAATCAGTGCGATGCGTGCCGCGAAATTACGGCCGGCGGGTCGCTGGACGTGCTGGAAATTGACGCGGCGTCGAATCGCGGCATCGATCAAATCCGCGAACTGCGCGAGATGGTGCGCTACGCGCCCGTCGGCGGGCGGTACAAAGTGGTGATCCTCGACGAAGCCCATCAGCTGACGGATGAAGCTTCGAACGCGCTGCTGAAAACTTTGGAAGAGCCTCCTGACAAAGTGGTTTTCATCCTGGCGACGACGCAGCCGGAAGATCTGGTGGATACGATCAAATCGCGGGCGCAACTTTTTCAATTTCGCTCGCTGGCGTTTCAGGAGATTGCGGACGCGCTTGCGCGCATTACGAAGGAAGAAAAACTGAAAATTGAGCCGGGAGCACAGGCGGTGCTGGCGCGCGCGGCGGAAGGAAGTTTGCGCGACGGCCTTTCGCTGCTGGAGCAGGCGATTGCGTATTCGGGCGATGAAATCACGGACACGCAGGTGCGGGAACTGCTGGGGGTGGTCGCAGAAGAAGTCCTCGACCAACTAATTTCTGCGATCGATGCGCAATCGGCAGAGCAGGCGCTTGCGCTAGTGCACAAGCTGCACGCTGACGGACAAAATTTGCAGCACTTCTGCCGCGAGGCGATCCGGCACATTCGTAATTTGCTGGTTGCGAAGGTCGCTGGGGCGGAGTCTCCGCTGATTACAGAGCCGATGGAGGAACGGCCGCGGATCGAGAAACAAGCGGCGCTTTTCAGCGAAGAGGACCTGACGCGATTCTTCCAGATTCTGATGGCCACGGATGATGATTTGCGGCGCAAGCCGGATCCGCGATTGCATCTGGAGCTTGGCTTGCTGCGGCTGGTGAACGCGGCGCGGTTGGCGCCACTGGAACAGGCGCTTGCAGAATTGCGCGGAGAACGCGCGCCGAGCGATGGCGGGCGCAAAAGCGCGGCGCAAACTTCTTCGGCAACGGTGTCGCGAGCGGCGGCGAGCGGAAGCGAAGTGAAAATGCAAGCTGCTGCCGCGACGGCAAGCGCGAGCGTCGTTCCTGCTGCGCAAAGTGCCCCAAGCCCGGCAGCCGCGCCGGCACCGAGCACGCCTGCGACGAATTTTTCTGCGGCTGCGAACGAGCGCGAGGAACGGCCAGTGCCAGTTCCCGCTTCCCCGCCCCGAGTTGTTGCGAAGGCGGCGGCGAGCCATTTCAGCGGGCTTGCGGCGGCACAGATGGAAGCGATTCAATCGCAACTGCAGAGCCAGAAATTTTTGTGGTCGATGGTGGAACATGCGACACGCTGGGAACTCGCGGGATCGGAAATGAGTTTATATTTCCCGCCGGAGAGCCGCGCGTTGGCGGAAATGTTGCAGGCGCGAGACCCTATGGAGAAATTGCGCACCGTGCTGAGTTCCGTGATGGGCCAGCCGCTGCGCGTTTGTGTTAAACTGGATTCCAGCCGGAGCGCACCGCCGAGAGCGTCGGAGCTGCGAGCGCGAATGGAAGAGGATCCGATTGTTCGCGCGATGCTAGAACGATTCGGCGGCACGATTTCCGAAGTGAAACGGCGAAGCGAGGACTGAAATGGAAGTCAAAGCGCTGCAACAAATGATGTCGCAATTGTGGCAGATGCAGGAAAACCTCGAGCACAAGCGCGGAGAGATTCGCGTGGAAGCGAGCGCCGGCGGCGGAATGGTCACCGTCAAAATGAACGGGCAGAAGCAACTGACGGAAATCAAGATCGAGCAGGAGATTTTTGCGGGCAAAGACCAGGAGATGCTGCAGGATTTGATCATGGCCGCGGTCAACGACGCGTCGCGGCGTGTGGACGAAGAGCTCGCAAAGCAGATCAAGGACATGACAGGGAACATTCCGGGAGTGGCGGGATTGCGCATCCCGGGGCTTTTTTAGAGCGCCGTGGTTTGGGCGCGAGAGTTTTTGCAGATTTTTCACACCGCAGAAGTTCATTACCATTACAATTCTTAGAATTCCGCTTCACCGGGATTGCAGATGCCTGACTTTGCGCCGTCCATCACACGACTAATCGACGAACTGAAGCACTTGCCCGGCATTGGACAGAAAACCGCACAGCGGCTGGCGTTTCATTTGCTGCGCGTGGACCGCGAACGGGCGATGGCTCTTTCCGAGGCGATCCGCGAAGCGAAAGAGAAAATTCGCCCGTGCTCGGTGTGCAACAACATCACGGACACGGACCCATGCTATTTCTGCACAGCGCCGACGCGCGACAAGAAATTGATTTGCGTGGTGGAAGAGGCGCCGAATATTGCTGCGGTCGAAAAGACGCGGGAGTACAGCGGAATGTATCACGTGCTGGGCGGCGCGCTGTCGCCGTTGCAAGGACGCGGGCCGGAGCAACTGAAAATCAAGAGCCTGATCGAGCGACTCAAAGGCGGCACTGTCGAGGAAATTATTATCGCGACGAATCCGACGGCGGAAGGCGAGGCGACCGCGGTTTATTTGTCGAAGCTGATCAAGCCGCTGGGCGTGCGGGTCACGCGAATCGCGATGGGCATTCCGGTCGGATCGGATTTGGAATACGCCGACGAAGTGACAATGGTGAAGGCAATGGAAGGGCGACGGGATTTGTAGTGGCGTTTTCCTGCTGCGGCATTACCTATGACTTAAAATTAAGCAGTGCCAAAAGAAGTTTGAGAAATACAAGGGTCGAAAATATAAGTACTATCATGCATTCAACTTTCCTTCTTCGTGGCACGTTTTTCGTGCACAAAACTATCAGTAATATCCAGGCAAGTGGTTTCGTCACGTAGCCGGTCGCATACGCGAGAAGTCCGATGACGAAAAGGGCCCCTGCTAATCGCATGCTGTGAGGCATGAAATAGCCACAACATACGAGGGCGGCAAGTAGCAGATCTAAACTGCATAGGACATATATAAGCAATATGAACAGCGAGCTACCAGTCCACGTTTGCTTTGAACGCGATCTAGAAGGGATCGCTTCTTGCATATAATCTTGATTCTAGCGAGACCGATGATATCTTCCGCTCTTGATATTCTGTTGGAGTGCCTATATCTAACTCACCGTCGATCGGCGTAAGGAGCCCGCCGCGCTAGAGTCCGGCATGTGCCTCGTCGAGCCGCTTGGTGTGCGCGTGACGCGAATCGCTATGGGCATCCCGGTTGGGTCAGATTTGGAATATGCCGACGAAGTGACGATGATGAAGACGATGGTAAGGGTGGCTGGATTTGTAGAGGCGCGACGCTGCGCGTCACGACGGGCGCAGCAAGCAGTGCACCGACTAATGCAAAAGTCGCGGGACTTCGCGAAAGGCGCGAAGCTCTGCGCTACAAATGCAATTCTACTGGCCGGCGGATTCGAGGGCCGAGGCAGCGGCATTGATGGAATCCGCTTCCTTCTGCAACACGCTCGCAACGATTCCGATTTCCTGCGCGGCCTGCGACCAATTTTTCTGTTCGATAGCTTCGCGCACTCCCGGAATGGTCTTCACGCCGTAGCCGGTGTAAATGCCGGGCGCGTAGAGCTGATGCTTGTACCACGGGCGTCCGGGCAAGCCGGCTTCGCTGAGCAGGTCGCGCTCGGTGGCGATGAGGTCCTGATCGACCGATTGAAACGAAGCAGAGGCGGACGCGCTCTGCTGAGCTTTGTCAAACGCAGACTGGTAGTGTTCGGCGCTCTGTTTGAGATTCTTCAGGGCGTCGTCGAGCGAAGAAAAATCGAGCGGCTGTGGCACTTCTTCGGTTGACGGCGGCACGAATTTCTTTGTGGGATCGGCGGTGGCGCTGAAAATTCCGTCCTGAATTTCCTTGTTCTGCCACTCGATCTGCGTGATTTCCGTTTTGTCGAGCTTTTTCAGTTCGTCGACAAAACGACCGACTGCCTCGGAAAGACCAGTGAAATCGAATGCCGGGACATCGGAATCGGCGAGGCGCATGACGGTGGTGCCGACGGTTTGCGCCAAGGTGCGACCATATTGTTCGGTGGGATCATCGAAATGCGAATACCAGTAGAAGTCATCGTAAATCGAATGGTAGATTCCGCCGCCGACTTCGCCGCCGTAACCGTAATTGATGGACGAGATACCCGCATGGTCGATGAAAGGAGAATAGTCGGAGCCGGAACCCAAATCGCCCAGGATGAAATTTTTCTGCGATTCGAGCTTCTTGCGTTCGTCGGGATTCTGCGCGCGCGCGAGCGCTGCGAGGCGATGTCGCCTGCCGACGGACATTCCCTTTTCCGGATCTTGAATGTCATCCGCGATATGGTTGACGAAAGATTCGAGCGAGTGCGAGCCTTCGGCTTCGAGATAGCCGCGACCGTTGGTGTCGGAATTGATGTACGCAACAGCGTGAGTGGCGAGTTCGTCGCCGTGCTCCTCGACCCATTCGGTTGAGCCGAGAAGACCGGGCTCTTCGCCGTCCCACGAACAGTAAATGATGGTGCGCTTGGGACGCCAACCCTGCTTGTAGATCTCGCCTAGAGAGCGGGCTTCTTCGAGAAGCGCAACCTGGCCGGCGATGGGATCTTCCGCGCCATTCACCCAGCCATCGTAGTGATTTCCGCGAATGATCCATTCATCCGCATCGGTCGAGCCAGCGAGCTTGGCGATGACGTCGTGTATGGGCTTCAAATCCCAATTGAATTGCAGCTTGAGGTGAACTTTGGCAGGACCGGGGCCAACGTGATAGGTGAATGGCAGAGCGCCGCGCCATTCGGGTGGCGCGACAGGGCCGCTGAGGGCTTTCAGAAGAGGTTCGGCGTCACCGTAGGAAATCGGCAGCACAGGAATGTCTTCGATGGTCTTGGCTTCCTTGATGGGCAGGCGCTTGGCGTGTTCGTCCGCACCAACACCGGGCGTGAGAGGATCGCCGGGATAGATTTCCATTTTCGCAACGCTGCCGCGCTGCACGCCTTGCGAGGGGCGGTAGGGGCCCTTGGGGAAAACGTCGCCTTCATAGTAGCCGTCGTCGCGCGGGTCGGAATAAATCAGGCAGCCGATGGCGCCGTGTTCGGCGGCGAGCTTCGGCTTGATGCCGCGCCAGGACTGGCCGTAGCGCGTGATGACGATGGCGCCTTTGACGGAAATGCCCATACGGGCGAGTTGGTCATAGTCTTCCGGCACGCCGTAATTTACGTAGACCAAAGGCGCGGTGACGTCGCCGTCGGGAGAATAAGCGTTGTAGGTGGGAAGCTGTTCACTTTGCTGCGAGGACGTGGGGTCGCCGGGGACGGGAGTTTCCTGCAATTTGGCGACGAAGTGAGTGGGAGAGACCATCTCGAGCACGCGGAGCTTTGGCGTGGGGAAAAGGACATGGAAGGTTTCGATGTGCGCGTCCCAGCCGAACTTTTTGTACTGGGCAAGAATCCATTCGCTGTTCTGTTTGTCATAGGGCGAGCCGACGTGGTGAGGATGCGCCGCGAGAAGCTTCATGTCCGCGATCATGTTGTCGGGAGAAGGGATCGCACGGAATTTCTGTTCCCAGGTTTGCTCGTCGGCGGAAGAGTTGCCGAAAAAACCTGCGAGCTTTGCCTGCTCCTCCTGCTGGCCGACGGTGAGGAGCGGCAAGGAGCAAATTAATGCCAGCAAAAATGCCAAACGACGCATATAAGGCCTCCGAGAGAAGAAATTAATTCTGAAAAATCCTACGGCGTTACGCCCGCGTAATGCGGAATGGCGTCGCGCGAAACATTTTTATAAACCACTCCGCCCTTCATTACAAAGGAAACGCGGCGAACGGCGGTGATATCGGTCAGCGGATCGCCATCGAGCGCGATGATGTCGGCCTGAAGGCCCGGCGCGATGGAGCCGATTTCTTTTTGCAGGCGCAGGGATTCGGCAGCGAGCGAGTTTGCAGAAATCAGCGCGGCCATCGGGTCCTGGCCACCGTCGCGTACGCGGTCGATCAGCTCCTCGGCGTTGCGGCCGTGTGCGCCGGCGACGGCGTCCGTACCGAAGACGATTTTCAAGCCGGGAGTTTTCAGCGCGCGGTGATAGAGATCGGCGTCGAGCGGAAGCGCCTGCTTCATCTGCTCGAAGCCAGATTCGGTGTAATTGCCGATGCCGATGTAGCGGCTCTCGTTGTCGAGATAATTTTGGATCACGAGGCCCACTTGGGGATCGAAGTAGGTTCCGTGCTGAGCCATCAGGCGCAGGTCGTCGTCGGTGGCGAAAGTGCCGTGTTCAATTTCAGTGCAGCCCGCGAGCGTGGCCATGCGAACGGAATCGCGATAGGCGTGCACGAGCGTGCGAAGGCCGCGCTTGGCAGCTTCGTCGCATGCCGCGTTGAGCTGATCTTGAGAGAGCGTTGGCTTGCCGCCGTCACGAATGCTTTCAGAAGCGAAAATTTTAATGAGATCGGCACTGCTGTCGGCAACTTTGTCGATGTAGGCGCGAATCTGATCGGGAGTGCCGGTAGCGGGGCCGCGTCCGAAGAGCGGGCGGAACGCAGTGAGAATGCGCGGGCCCGGGACGTCGCCGCGATTGATCATGTCGCGAAGCGGTTTGTCGTCTGGTGCGCCGACGCTTTGAACGGTTGTGAAACCGCCCATCAAGGTGAGCCAAGCGTTCGATTCGGCGGCGAGAGCGGCTTGTTCAGGCGTTTCGGATTTGTCTTCGGCGCGACCGTTAGGGCCAAAGTGATAGGTGATATGGACGTGGCAATCGATGAAGCCTGGGAGAACCGTCAGCCCGCGGAGGTCGTAGGTCACCGGACCAGCATTGGGGTCGATGCGGACGATCTTCGAGTTCTGGATGACGATGCGGGTATCGTGAAGGACGTGGCCCTGGCCGTCGATGATAGCGCTTGCAGCGATGACGACGGGCTTTTCCTGAGCAAAGACGCAAAAAGACAACGAAAGCACACACACAACCACGGCGATAAAGCGAATAATTCGCATAAATCTGCACCCCAAGAAGCCGCGTGTTATCACGGCGGGAGCGGTGGAGTCAATCGAGAAAGTCAATGGGATGAAGAAAATACGGGTGAACTGCAGCAGGCTGCCGAATCTTGGCGGGTAATGCCCAGGTCGGGTTCGCTGCGGGTTGCTGAGGACGACGAATACGCAAGGACAACGTAACCCTTTTCGCACAACGGGTTGCGTTTGACTAACCCGCGAGCATCGTTAGTGTTACATTACCGTAAAGCCCCTGGGGGAGAGACGCTTGTCTGAATCATTGCCATCGAACGATCCCGGAGTTCAGAAGCGGCGAAGCACGCGCATCGCGCAATCCGTTCCCATCACGGTGAGCGGCGTCGACGCGCTGGGACAGGCGTTTAAGGAACGTACCTCTACAGTTTCGGTCAACTGCCATGGATGCAAGTATCAGTCGCGGCATTACGTTCCCAAGACAGCGCTGGTGACGGTCGAAATTGCGCGGGCGGAGAGCGACGCGCCACCGCGCATGGTTGAGGGGCGCGTAGCATGGGTGCAAAGGCCGCGGACGGTTCGAGAGCTTTTCCAGATTGGCGTTGAATTCACCGTGCCGGGAAATGTTTGGGGCATCGCGTTTCCTCCTGCAGACTGGTTCCCGCTTCCAAATGAAGCGGCCGAACAGAGGATTGAGATTCCTGTACCTCCAGCACCTGCGGCTCCTGCAGAGAAGAAAAAAGATGAGATGGCGGCGGCTTCCGTAGCTCCGGCGAACCCCAAGGAGATTAAGCCGGCAGCGAGCGCGTCGGAGAAAATTGCTGCTCCGGCACCGAGCGAGAGCAAAGTTCGCGTGCTGCCCACGCCGCCTGTGGCGCATCCGACGGCGTCCGCGCACGAGACGATGTCCGCTGCGCGGCAGATGGCGCGATTGCTAGCTGAGGCGAAGCAGCATCTGCGAAGGACGATGCAGACGGGCGCTGCGGAGGCAGTGGCGCAAGAAGTTCGGACCGCGCGAGAGAGCGTCGCGGAACACGTCAAGACGACGGTAAACAAGGAGATCGAAGATTCAGTAACGAAGGCCGCCGAGAAGTCTGTGCAAGCCGCGGTGCAGACGGCGGTTGAGAATTCGCTACAGCAATTGGTGGAGCGTGCGACGCAGCAGGTGGTGCAGAACGCTCTGGCGGCGTTCGAAAAGGCACGAGAGAGCACCGCGCCGAAGACGGAGGAACTGGATTCTCAGGTGCGTGCGGCAGTGGAGCGCGTGGTGGAAAATTCCGCCGCGAAACTCGCAGAACAGACAATTCAGCAGAGTGTGCAGCAAACAGTCGAGCAAGCTGTAAAGCAATCGGTGCAGCAGGCGGTGGAGCGCGCAACGGCGACTCTGCCAGCGGCGCAGCCGGCAGTGGCTGCTTCAAGCGAGACGCTTCGGAAGCTCGATGAGGCTGCGAACGAACGGCTGGCGAATTGGCGCAAGGAAATTGAGAATGCCGCGGGCGAATTACAGGAAAAATCGCTGCAGCGACTGAGTACGGAATCTGAGTCGGCCACACAGAAGTGGCGAACGGAGTTCGACACCGCTTTGCAGAGCGCTTCGGACCAGATGAACGCGCAACTCAACCATATTTCGCAGGCGGCCACGGCGCGGGCCGAGGAAGAGATTCAGGCGCGAAGAGCGTCGCTGCAGAGTCTGATGAACGAGGCGGCGGCCGAAGCACAAAAGAACCTGGAAACGCTGTGTGCCGGACTGGACGAGAGACAGGCTCGGGCAGAGTCGGCGACGAACAAGGCGGACGAAGTGGTGCGGCGTGCGGAAGACACTTCGGCGCAGATCGAGGCGATGTCGCGGGCGACGTTCGATGACGCGCAGCGGAAGTTGAACGATCTATTTGTGACGCAAGCGAGCGAACTGGACCGGCGAGCAGACGAATTGCTGAAGAAAAAAGCGGGTGAGCTCGAAAAGCCCATTCAAGAGATTGCTGATGAGAAAATGCGGCGCTTGGCGGAACAGGTTGAACAGCAATTGGCTCCCCATTATCAGCGGGCGCAGGAAGCAAGCGAACAGTTGGCCACCGCGGGTAAAGAGGCACATGACGTCCTGGAGGCGTTCCGTGCGCAGATGCACGACGTATCGGAGAAGGCGCTCGAGACTTCGCTGGAGCGAATGAAGCAACAGGTTGTGGAGCTGCCCACGGATTTCGAGGAGAAGTGCCGAGTGGCATTGACGAAAGTGGAAGAGGAGTTGGAGCAGAAGACCACCGAAGCATCGCACTCAACATTCGAGGCGCTCTACAAGGCATCCGAATGGTATCAGAAGAAGGCTCAGACGAACATGCAAGGGGCGCTGGAGAAAATGCTGGAGCAATCGTCTGGGACGATGCGCGAGCATGCGGCGGAACTTTCGAGGATGTTCGCGTCGGAACTGGATCACTGCAGCCGGAGCTACGTGGAGCACGCGCAAGGACTGATTGAGGAAAGCGCGAAGGACGTCAAGGAACGCACGCGTGAACAGTTATCGCTGACAGCACAAACGACGGCGGCGAGCGCGATCGACGAGCTAAGCCGGATCGCGCAGGAGAGCCTGACGCATTTCGAGCAAATTACGCAAACGACCACGGAACAGGCGCGCGCGGTTACGAATCAGCAGTCGCAAGAAGCGATGGCTGAATTCAACACCATGCTGGAGCGGCGGCTCGCGGAGAGCGCCGCGGAAATGCGCAAGAGTCTGAACGAGCAACTTCAGCCGCTCATTGATGAGTTCCATACGAAGCGCGACGCCGAGCAGGACGCATGGCTGCAGCGGATGAAAGGAACGGTCGACCATTCGATCGAACAGTATAAGGAAAGGCTTGAGAATGCGTCGAATTCGTGGCTGCTGGCGTCGGCAACGACGCTGGGGCAGCATTCCAAGGGCGTGCTGGACACGCTTTCGCACGCGGCAGAAGAACGGCTGCGAAACACCTGCGCGGATGTTTTCGCGAATCTTGGCGACACGCTGCGCGACAGGCTGCTCGGTATTTCCTCAGACGTAAGCGACAAGGACAAGAAGCCCACCGAAAAGAAGTGAATTAAAGCGCTCCAATAGGCATTTTCGACCGCGAGAGAGAGCCTTAAGCGCGTCTTATCCGTTCCCGGTATAATGCTCCGTATGGCGAATCGTGCATATGCGAGCATCTGGAGCAGGAATTTTTCCGAGGAGACGCTGATTGAGCAGTGGCGCGCGTTTCTGGAGACAGTTCCCTTTTCCAAAGAGCGGCCTGGTTTTACTGAGCTAGTGATCCGGGCGGTAGACGAGACGGAAGCACCAATTCTGGAACAAGATTTGCGCTCCGGTGAATATGGCGCGGACGTGCTGATGGAACTGGCGCGGGAGCACGCGCACGTGGACTGCGCATACGAGACGCAGGCATTCTGGGATTTGTGGACGTGGGACGAATCGAGTGGGCAATGGACGCAGAAGCCGCACCCTTTGGGGATTGTTTGCTATGGCAGCGAGTTCAATGAAGGCGTTTGGAAGGAGCAGGGACATTTTTTCGTCGATGTGGGATTTGAACACTTTTTCACGGGGCACGCGGGGCTGCTGGGATTCCGTCACGGGCATGCGGAAGCGACGAAGCATCCAGACGAGGCCAATTTTGTGGCGGTGATGTCGCAGGCGGAAAATTTGCAGATGTATCAGGACAAGACACAGCAGAATATACGGAAGTTGTTCGATTGGATGGGCCGGATTGAGAAAGCAATCCCGATAGAGCGATATCAACTTTGGTCTGAGGGAGAAGATAACTTTGAGGCGCGGATGGAAGAGATTCTGGCGACTCGGTAGCGCGGTGGCGGCTGCGGCAGCAATGATTGCGCTGTCACTCGCTAGCGCGAGAGCGCAGGAAGCTCCGATCGCGCATCGGCACAACGAATTGACGCTGGCTGGGCTGAGGCCGGGAGTTTCAAAACTGCCAAACGACGAAAAGAAGCGGGGATTTGGTTCACACGGACTGGCCGACGCAACCGGGGTTCACTGGACGGATGTTTCCGGTGGGCGCATGTTACGTGTCGAATCGGGTGCGAGCCAAATCGTGGACACAGTGACCGTGTCGCTGTTGGGCGCACGGGTCACTGGGGAGTGGAAGGGTGGAAACGAGACAGCGCTTCGACGGTATTTGCAGTCGGGGCGCGGCTTGGTGCTTGGGGATGCGTGTACACGCGTCGCGACGCTGTATGGCGAGCCGGAATCGAGGGGGCCTTCCATGCGAGGCACACGCAAGCTAGAATCGCTGTTTTACTCCTTCGATTGGGCAGGGGAAAAGGTGCCGCAATCCATGGAGGTTTCCTGCGACTCCGCGAGCGGGCGCGTGGTCGAAATCACACTGGCATCTTCGAGTCTTTAAGGAGAACATGAAGAAAATTGCCCTATTGGGCTTGATGTGTATGGTATTTGCGGCAGCATCCTGTGACGATAGTGGGCATCCAATCACGCAACAGTCGTCGCAGCCAGCAGCGCCGGCATACCCAGCGGAAGTGGACACGGTGGCGCAAAAACTGCTGGGCTCAGAAACGGACGTGATTGCATACGGAGATCTGGCGAAGACTGGAAAGCAAGAAGCGTTCATCGTCAACAAGGTGAAAATCGTCCCGGAGTCGATGCCGCCGGGGCTGCTGGTGGTGCGGGCCGCGATTATCGAGAAGGATGGGAATTCATGGAATGAAGTGTTGCTGGTGGATGAACATTTGAAGAACCCCAAGGGATTTTTGGGAGGGCAACCCATCGCGCCGGTGGATGGCTGGCGCGTACAGAAAGAAGAGGACGCGAAAGACGGGCTGGAGCTGTATTTCACTCCGCTGCACAAGCCAGCCGGAGGATACACGCAGACGTATGAGGTTCGCTGGAATCCAGAAAAGAAACGATACGAGTCGATGGATCAAAGCTTTGAACATTTCCTAGGAGAGTTGCCAAGCTTGCAGCCAGTTGACGAGAGACGATGAGTGCAGCCGCACAAACCGTTAGCGGAGTGAAGCCGAAGCAGCAAAAGCCGAAGGCGTGGCGAGAGCTGCGGAGACTTATTCCGTACACTAGAGCATACAAAGGGACGACCACGACTGGGCTCCTGACTTTGCTGTTGATGGGCCTGATTGGAGCCTTTCCGCCGCTGATTATCGGTGCGATTACGGACTGCCTAAAGGGCTCGCCGCAGCCGATGCCGAACCTCACAGACGCCGGGCCTGCGGGTTCAGCGGGCATGTGGCATGCTGTGTTGAAGCCGATTCTTTATTTCTATCACCCTTATGACCGGCACACGCTGGCGATGCTTTGCCTGCTGCTCGTTGGCGTGGTCGTGGTGAAAGGGGTTTTCTCGTTTTGGTCACGGTGGCTGCTGATCGGAGTGTCGCGCGACATTGAATACGATTTGCGAAACGATCTCCTGACGCAACTGGTGAAGCTCGAGCCGGAATTCTACGTGCGCAACCGCACGGGAGAATTGATGTCGCGCTGCACAAACGACCTGAGCGCGGTGCGAATGGTGCTCGGGCCGGGAATCATGTACAGCGCGAACACAATTGTGGGTATGGCGGTGGCCATAGCAGTGATGGTGAAGATATCGCCGCTGCTGACGCTGGAAGTTTTGATTCCTGTGCCGTTTGTGTTTGTGACGGTCAGATACTTCGGGACTGTGATTCACGATTTGCAGGCGAAGATTCAAGCAATGCTGGCAACGCTTTCGGCCAAGGCGCAGGAAAATCTAGCGGGAATCCGCGTCGTGCGGGCATACGGGCAAGAAGCGTCGGAAATGCGCTCTTTCGACGAATCGAACAAGGAATACGTCGGACAGAACATACGAATGATTCGGGCCTGGAGCATGTTCTTTCCGGCGCTTCAGATGATCATCGGTTTTTCAGTTCTGTTCGTGCTGTGGGAAGGCAGCCGGATGGTAGTTCAGAGCCGGATGTCCTTGGGGGCGCTGATTGCGTTCTATACGTTTGTCGGGCAGCTTGTGTTCCCTATGATCGCGCTTGGTTTCGTAACGAATATCTTTCAGCGCGGCGCGGCGTCGATGGGGAGGTTGAACTATATCCTGGATGTAGCGCCGGGAATCAACGATGCGAACGCACGGAAAGAGTCGCAAACAACGGTCAGCGGAGAAATTGAATTTCGGGACTTGACGTTCACGTACCCGACAACGCGAAGCGGCAACGGCACGCAAGCGGCAGCCAGCAATAAGAAGACTGCGAGCGTAAACGAGCCGGTGCTCAGGAACATCAATCTACACATTCCGGCCGGTTCAACTGTGGCGATTGTTGGCCCGACAGGTAGCGGAAAAACAACTCTTGCGGCGTTGATCGCACGGCTTTGGGACGCACCGGCGGACACGCTTTTCATTGATGGCAAGTCGATTCGTGAATGGCCTCTGGGAGAGTTGCGGCGTGCAATAGGCTTCGTGCCGCAGGATGCGTTTTTGTTCAGCGATACGCTTCGCGAGAACATTTCGTTTGGAGTGGAGGACGCCACGCTCGACGCGGTGGAAGATGCATCGCATGTTGCAAACATCGCGGGGGACATATCGGACTTCCCGGGACGCTACGAAACAATCGTGGGCGAACGCGGAATCACGCTTTCCGGCGGCCAGAAGCAGCGGACAACACTCGCGCGGGCGGTGATTCGCGATCCACGGATTTTGATTTTAGACGACGCGTTTTCGAGCGTGGATACGGACACGGAGGAGAAAATCCTGCAGGGTCTGGAAGACGTTTTCAAGCAGCGCACTACGATACTCATTTCGCATCGATGCTCCACAGTGCGCGATGCGGATCAGATCGTGGTGCTGCGCGCCGGAGAAATTATCGAGAAAGGCACGCATGAGGAACTGATTGGGCTCGGCGGGTATTATGCCGAGCTGTACCAGAAGCAACTGTTGGAAGAAGAGCTGGCGAGAGAATGAGCGCGCATCAAGAAGAAGAGAAACTCGGGCGCATTTACGACGCGAAGCTGACGTGGCGGCTGCTCGCTTATCTGAAGCCGTACAAATGGCGAGTGGCGCTGGCGATTGCGCTGACGCTTGTGGTTACTCCCCTGCGTCTGGTTGGGCCGCGGTTATTTGCGGCGGTGATTGATCGCTGCATCACGCCGGCATTAAACCACACAATTTCCGCGGCGGCGGCGTATCACGGCATCATTTGGATTTCGCTGGCGTTTATGGCGACGCTGATCCTCGGCTTCACTTTCCAGTACGGCCAAGTGCAAATTATGCAATCGGTCGGACAGCACACGATGTACGACCTGCGCAAGCAGATTTTTGGGCATCTGCAGCGGCTGCCAATGAGCTTCTTTGACCGCACGCCGGTAGGGCGGCTCGTCACGCGAGCCACTACGGACGTGGATGCGCTGAATGATCTCTTTGCGGCTGGCGTAGTAGCAATGGTGAACGATTTTTGCTTCCTGGTGGCCGCCATCGCGTACATGCTGAAACTCAACTGGAAGCTGGCATTCGCGGCGTTCGCGGTGCTGCCGCTGATGTTTGGCGTTACGTGGATATTTCGAAACAGCGTGCGTGACGCCAACCGGGACATTCGCACCGGAGTGGCACGGATCAATGCGTTTCTGCAAGAGCACATCAGCGGAATGGCGATCATTCAGCTTTTCAATCGCGAACGAAAATCACAGGAACAGTTTAAAGAACTGAACTGGTCGTACAACATGGCGTTCAAGAAAGCTATTCTGGCGTTCGCGCTTTTCTATCCGGCAATCGAACTTCTTTCTGCGTGCGCGTATGCGATGATTTTCTGGTTTGGAGGCTTGCGCCAGCTCGCGGGCGGGCTGGGCATAGGCATGGTGGCGGCGTTCTACATGTACTCACAACAATTCTTCATGCCGATTCAGGACTTGAGCGAGAAATTCAACATTCTGCAATCCGCGATGGCCGCCTCGGAGCGCATTTTCAAGCTGCTTGACGAGCCGCTGACGACGCAGCCTGGGACAAAGAGCATCCCTGCAGAAGCGAACCGAGGGGAAATTGAATTTCGCAATGTGTGGTTCGCGTACCGCGGCGGAGAGAGCCCGAAGGAAGAAGATTGGGTGCTGCGAGATGTTTCATTCCGCGTGGCTCCGGGGCAGAACGTCGCTATCGTCGGACACACCGGCGCGGGAAAAACGACGGTCATTCAGCTCTTGCTGCGTTTTTATGATGTTCAGCGAGGCGAGATACTGCTCGATGGCGTGAACATTCGCGATTTGGATGTGCAGAATTTGCGGCGACTGTTTGGCATCGTGTTGCAGGATCCGTTCCTTTTTAGCGGGACGATCGAGTCCAATGTGCGGCTCGGCACCGAGTCGATTACACACGATGGCGTGCGTAAAGCCTTGGAGCAGGTTGGATTGGGCAATTTCGTGGACTCGCTGGTGCACGGAATGGGAACTGAAGTTTCCGAGCGCGGCGCGACGCTTTCGGTTGGGCAACGGCAGCTGATCAGTTTTGCACGGGCGCTAGCGCACAATCCGAGGTTTCTGATCCTCGATGAAGCGACATCGAGTGTCGACACGCAAACAGAGATGCTGATTCGCGAGGCGGTGGACCGTCTGCTTTCGGGACGGACAGCGCTTGTGATTGCGCACCGGCTGAGCACGATTCAGCATGCGGACCGCATCCTCGTGTTTCACAAGAGCCGTCTGCGCGAAGAGGGCGCGCATCAAGAACTGCTGGCTCGGCGAGGAATTTATTATCGATTGTACCAGTTGCAGTACAAAGATCAGGAACTGCGAATCTCTGCTCCCGTAATTGAAGCAGCTGGAACAACTTTGCCTGCGAATGACTGACCGCACATCGAATTTCCCTCGCGCGAAGATCCTGCGGCGACTCGCCGCACGCGCAGCATAGCCGCGAATGGCGCCGCCGCAGATTCTGATTTCGGCGGGTGAAGCATCGAGTGACATGTACGCGGCACGGCTCGCTACTGCGCTGCAAAAGCGAACGGGAGCCCACCTCTTCGGCATGGGTGGCGCGCAAATGCGTGAGGCGGGTGTGGAACTTGTTGCGGATGCGTCAGAAATTGCGGTAGTCGGAATCACCGAGGTGCTTCACCGGCTGCCGGCGGTGTGGCGGGCCTGGCGCACTCTCGAACGCGAAGCGACGCGCAGAAAACCGGCGCTGGCGATCACCGTGGATTCCCCGGGATTCAATTTCGGATTAGCGCGCAGACTGAAAAAGCAGGCCATTCGGAATGTTTACTTCATCGGTCCGCAGATCTGGGCGTGGCGACCAGGACGAATGCGCTGGATCCAGCGGCGTTTCGAACGGGTGCTCGTGATTTTCCCGTTCGAAGAGGAGCTTTATCGAAAAGCTGGTGTGGTGGTGGATTTTATCGGGCATCCCCTCGTTGATTCAGTGCACGCGAAAATGACGCGGGACGAATTTGCGGAGCAGTTCGGACTGGATGCGAAACGGCAAATCGTAGCGATCCTGCCAGGAAGCAGGCCCAGCGAAATCGAGCGCAATATGCCGGTCATTGCGGAAGCGTGCGAACGAATTCACAAAGATCATACCACGCAATTCGTAGTTGCCGTGGCCCCCGGGCTGAACCGGGAACTGTTTGAGAAGCAGTTGCCAGGAGGTGGCACGCCCTGGGTGTTTGCAGAGGGCAAGGCTTACGACGCGTTGGCTGCTGCGGATTGCGCGATTGTGTCAAGCGGGACGGCTACGGTGGAGGCGGCGCTTTTGGGCACGCCGATGGTGGTGGTTTACCGTGTTTCACGGCTCACCGGACTGATTGCGCGTCGGCTGGTCACGACGCGGCTGTTTGCCATGGTGAATCTAATATCTGGGCAGCAGGTAGTCCCCGAACTGATTCAGGACAAGTTTGTTGCTCCAGCACTGGAAAAGGAGCTGCGCGCACTACTGGATTCTCCAGAAGCACGCGAACAGCAGAAGAAAGAGCTTGCTCACGTGCAAGCGAAGCTCGGCGCCGGAGGGGCAATCGAGCGGGCTGCCGAAATCATCGGCAGGATGATCTCGTCAAATTCGCACGGGCAACTGAGTAAGGCCATCTGATATTCTAATAAGTGAACACTCCATGACTACCAAAACCGCTGCCATTCGAGGTCTGGCACTTCTCGCGCTGATGACGCTCCTGGCGTCGTTCGCAAAAGCTCAACAACAACTGCCGAAATTCGACTTCGACGCCGTGCACTACGACGTGAAAGCGACGCTCCATCCGGACGAACAGAGCATCTCGGCACAGGCAAAGGTAGAGCTGGTGGCGAACACTGCTTCGCAGACAATCCTCGTGGAGCTGCATCCGGATCTGCAAGTCGCTGCGGTGACGCTGGCGAGCGACGGACGGAAACTAAATTTCCGGCGAGATTCCTTCAACCCGCTGGATTTGGTTGTCACTCTTCCTTCCAACGCGCAGCCTGGAATGCACGTGACGATCGACTTCGACTATACGGGAGCCTTTGCAAACGACGCCGACAGTCCGACAAAAGATGTGCGCTTCGCGTGGATCGACAAAACATCAGCGTACCTGCTGCTTCCGGCGCGCTGGTTTCCTCTGACGAATTATCCCTCAAACCGCTATACCGCGACCTTCCAGATCACCGTGCCAGACGATTTTGCGGTTACGGGCACGGGCAAGTCTTCCACACCGAATGAACTGCCGGCGCAAAAGGAAGGTGAAAGCGGGCAGGCCGTCTACACATTCACCTCCAAGGATCCCGCGCCAGTGGGAAGCTTCGTTGCAGGCAATTTGCAACTTTCGCCGGTAAACGCGCAAGGCTTGTCAATTGCCGTCTTCGTGCCTCCGGACGCCAAATCGACCGCCTCACCCTACGCAGACGCTCTCGCTGACATGGTTATGGATTACTCGAACGCGTTTGGGCCATTACCATCGCCGAATATTACGATCGCGCAGCTGCCGGACGGGACCCTTGATGGATATTCAGCCCCGGGACTTTTGCTGTTAAGCGCACGCAATTGGGGCACGACGGTGAATCAATCAGCACTGGCGAGATTGGCGGCTGGCCAGTGGTGGGGTGATCAAGTGCTGGCGGCTTCCCCTGCCGATCGCTGGATCACCGATGGCTTGGCGCAATATGCGGGGGCGATGTATATCGAAAAGAGACAGGGCGAGCCAGGCTTCCGCCGCGAGCTGACGAATTTTGCCGTTGGCTCGTTGATGTTCGACGATTCCGTACCGATTTCTCAAGCGCAGAGCTTGCAGCCGTATTCCGACCAGTACCAGTCGGAGGTCGTGGACAAGGGCGCCATGGTGTTTCACATGCTGCGCGCGTCAATGGGAGACGGCCCGTTCAATTCGCTGCTGCATGACTTCTATGCGGCTCATGTTGGAAAGACGGCGAGCATTCAGGACTTTGAGACGCTGGCGCAAGCAAAGTTACCACCCGCAAAGCCCGGCCAGCCACATCTGAATCTAGTGGCGTTTTTCTCGCAATGGCTCAATTCGACGGGAGTGCCGGAATTCAAGCTGCAGTACATCGTTTATCGCACGCCCAAGGGTTTCAAAGTTGTGGGCAAGGTGACGCAGCCAATCGAAACGTTCAATATGCCAGTTGAGGTTCACGTGGATACCGAAGGCAACGCGGTGAACAAGACGATCCAGGTAATCGGCACGAACAGCGCGTTTACCATCGATACCTTCGGCCAGCCTAAGCCGGATGGCATTTCAATCGACCCGGACAATGACATTCTCAAGGCAAGCCCACAACTGCGCGTGCGCGCGTTGATTGCGCGCGGCGAGACCTTATCAGAGCAAGGAAAGTTTAACGATGCAATTGGGGAGTACCAGCAGGCGCTCAACCTTCAGGCGAACAATTCGCTCGCGGATTTTCGGATTGGAGAAGCTTATTTTTACGAAAAGAATTACTCGGCTGCGGCGGATAGTTTTCGGAACTCGCTCGACGGGGATTTAGACCCGAGCTACCGTTGGGTGGAAGTCTGGAGCCATATTTATCTAGGGAAGATTTTCGACCTGACCGGCTCGCGCGAGCGCGCCATCAACGAATACCAGAAGGCCGAGGAGTTGAAGGACAACACCGGTGGCGCGCAGAAAGAAGCCGAGAAGTACATGAAAGTCCCCTACAACCAGTCGCCACCGGCAGCGGCCGCTCCAGTCCCGACGAAACCAGCGACACGTTAGCGGCGCTTGATCAGGTCAACATGCGGGATTCCCTTTTCCTTCATTTTTGTCCATGTTCGCTCGAATGCCGCCAGCGACGCCGCATCGAACAATACAAAATGAATTCGCTCAATAGAAGTTGCGCTTTGGAGATGTTTGATGGCTTCTGCGAGCATGATCTCCGCGCATTCCTGCATCGGAAAACCGGCAATTCCCGTGCCCACTGCGGGAAATGCGATGGTCTTGAGATTGTTTTGCGCGGCGATACGGAGCGAATGAGCTGTGGACGCGCGCAAGGCTTGCGCTGTGGTGGTTCCTCCCAGCTGCATGCTCGCGGCGTGAATTACGTGACGCGCTTTCAGACGCCCGCCCGATGTGATTGCGGCCCCGCCCACAGGGATCGAGCCGATGGCGTCGCATTCATTCTGGATTTCAGGGCCGCCTTTGCGACGAATCGCCCCTGCGACACCGCCGCCAAGCTGCAAGTCGTTGTTGGCGGCGTTCACGATGGCATCGACGTCCATTCCAGTGAGGTCGCCTTGCTGGAAGATGATTCGTGAAGAGAGGTCAGACATGGATTGATGGCTACCCATTTGCGAAACAGGTTTCCGATCAGAGATTCACGTTTTGGTGCTGCCTGCCGCTTCCTTGTAGTCGTACACGCCGCGTCCTGATTTGCGTCCGAGACGCCCAGCTTTCACATATTGCTCCAGCAGCGGGCACGGACGGTATTTTTCGCCAAGAGTTCGATGTAAATGCTGCAAGATGCTCAGACGCACATCGAGTCCCACGAGATCGACAAGCTCGAACGGACCCATTGGATGATTCAGGCCGAGCTTGAGCGCTTTATCGATGTCCCCCGCGGTAGCTACGCCCTCCTGAAGCATATAGAAGGCCTCATTGCCGATCATGGCGTTGATACGGCTGGTCACAAATCCAGGAGATTCACGCACCACGACGACTTCCTTGCCCATGCGGCGGCCAACTTCGACGCACGCAACCAAAGCTGATTCGGAAGTTTCAAGGCCGCGAACGATTTCAAGCAGCTTCATCTTTTGCACCGGATTGAAGAAGTGCATGCCGATACAATTCGCAGGATGGAATGTAATGGCAGCCATCTCCGTGATGGAAAGAGAGGACGTATTGCTGGCGAAAACCGCGCCGGGCTTCGCGAACTTGTCGAGGACCGTGAAAATTTCGAGCTTGGTTTCCATTTCTTCGGGGACGGCCTCGATAATCAGGTCCGCTTCGCGGCACGCATCCTGAACCGAACGAGCCGTTGCCATGCAGGCTAAGGAGTTCTTCTTTTGCTCTTCAGTGACTTTGCCACGCGAGATTCCTTCGTCGAGGGCGCGACGAATGTATTCGAGTCCTTGCTCCAGCATTGATTCGGAAACATCTTCGAGGATGGTGCGGTATCCAGCGAGGGCTGAACAATAGGCGATACCGCGTCCCATGGTTCCCGCGCCGACGATTGCGACAGTCTTGATCTCCATTGGTTCTCCGCTTATTGGATTGAAAGCGTATTACGCACGCGCTGGAAAAAGACGCGCTGCATTGTCATAAAGTATCTTGCGCTGCGCTGGCGCAGAAATTGGGAGAGCGCGAAATTGTTCCATGTTGCCGCGAATTCCCGGCACTCCGGGCCCGGGCCAATCCGTCCCCCAAAGGACTTTATCCGCAATCTCCTCAATGCGCGGGAAATATTCCATCAAGCGCTGCGGAGGAATCCCGGAGATGTCCATGTACATATTCGGATGACGCCTCACCAGAAAAAACGCTTCATTCATCCAAAGCGGCCGACCGCCGTGCGCGAGAATAATCACGAGATTCGGGAAATCGACGGCGACATCATCGGCAAGCATGGGCTGTGTGTAAACGTTGCGTGCGCCGGGGAAAATGGACGTGCCGGTGTGAATCATGACGGGCATGCCGTGCGCTTGGGCGCGATCATACATCGCCGCGAGCGGCCCGAAGCCGTCGCGGTAGGCATTTGGCGCGAAAGCCTGATGCGCTGGATGAACCTTCAAGCCGCGAATGCCAAGCTTCGCGAGGCGATCAACCTCAGCGCCAGCATCTGGAACATGTTTTGGATGAACGGAGCCGAAAGCCAGCAAGCGTGACGGATCTGCAGAGCAGTAGTCCGCGATCCAGTCGTTCACTTCCGGCGGAAACCCGATGATCTCGGGACTTACATAATTGATGAGACCGGCGCGTTCGATTCCGTGCTCATCGAGAAATCCCAGAAACAACTTGGCGTCAGCGGAATAGCGCTCCACTTCCGGATAATCTTTACGTCCCTTTTGAATTAATGCGAGCGCATGCGGCTTGAACATGTGAAGCGGCTGGATGTGGATGTGAATGTCTATGATCGGACTGGCGCCTGATGTCACACTTTCCCCTTTCCCATTTCCACCTCTGACCGCCACACAGGCTGACGCTTTTCCAGAAATGCGCGGATTCCTTCGTTTACATCGTGCGTTTTCATCAATTCGCGCAAATAAAAATCCTCGACGGATTGTAAAGATCGCTCGAAGTCAAACCCGTCGGTATTCCACAGCTGGCGGCGCGCCATCCCAAGAACATCTGCGCTTAACGCACGCAGTTCATCCGCCAATGATGAGACTGACTGGTCCAACTCCGCGTCTGGCACGACGCGAGTGATGAGGCCAATCCGTTGAGCCTCGGCAGCCGAAATTGTGCGTCCGCTAAGGATCAAATCGAGAGCGGCGCGCATCCCCACGAGCCGGGGAAAGGTCACCATCGCCACCGGTGGAAAGCATCCGAGCTTGATCTCGGGTACGCCGAAAGTCGCGGGCTCTCCGGCGACAACGAAATCGCAGAACGTTGCCAGTTCGCATCCTCCACCGAGACAATGGCCGTGAACGGCCGCGATGGTCACAATCTCGCTGCGCCACAGTTCAAGGAAAACACTATGAAACGCGCGGAGCATCGTTCCGACGCGGTCTGGAACGTGGTCCGCGACCTCCGCGCCCGCTGAAAAAGCCCGGTCGCCTGCTCCGCGAAAAATCAAAATATCACACTGCTCTGCCGCGCTGACGATAGCTTCGTAAAGGCTCTTCATCACGGCGATGTTCATCACATTGAGAGGCGGGCGCTCGATCAGGAGAGTGCCAACACGATTCTTTATCGTGATACCGATGTGGCAGGTTTCCAGCCTAGAAGAATGGCGGCTCAATTCCCTATCCGTTTAAGCATCGCGGCGAGCCGCTTGAAATACCGCATCTTTACGCCACTGCCCTTTGCGTTTAAGCCGCTGGTCGATGGCAGAACGAACACATCCGCGCCATAGAGCTTTTCTTTTTGCAATCCAAGCATGCACGGACGCCCGGAAAACTTTTCGTAGACCATCTTTCCGTTGAACGCTACGACGCGCGGCCGATATTCTTCCAATTTTTGCGCCAGCAATACGCGCCCTTCCGCAAATTCCTCGCGAGTGAGATCGTCGATCCCTTTGGACGCCCGTTTGACTAAATCCGTCAGCCCAACACCGAACTCGACGATGCGGCGGTCGTCATTATAGGTAAGCGGCTCAGGAATAACGCCGGATTCGTACAGGAGCGGCCAAAATTCGTTTCCGCGCCCCGCGTAGTAATGGCCGACACGCGCTGAACGCTCCCCAGGATTACATCCGACGACGACGAGCTTCATTCCTTTGCGAAGATGATCAGGCAGCGTGCGCATCGCTTCGAGATGACTCCGTCGCGAATGTTAATCCTTGAGATTTACCCAAACGCTTTTCACCTGCGTGTAGCTCTCGAGCGCATGCATGCTGAGTTCGCGCCCGTAACCGCTCATTTTAAATCCGCCGAAGGCCGCGGCGGGATCGTAGTTGTTGTACGTGTTAATCCACACCGTACCTGCCTGCAAGCGACGAGCGATACGATGCGCCTTTCCGATATCGCGAGTCCAAACAGCAGCGGCGAGGCCGTACGGATTTTTGTTTGCTTCGCGAACCGCTTCGTCAATGTCATCGAATATGATCGTCGCCAGCACTGGACCGAAAATCTCCTCGCGAGCAATGGTCATATCGTTCTTCACATTGTCGAAGACCGTCGGCTGAACAAAGTAGCCTTTGCCGTTTCCGAATTCCGCCCGAGCGCCGCCAGCGACAAGATTCGCGCCTTCTGCTTTGCCCTTTTCAATGTAGCCGAGCACTTTGTTCATCTGCGACTCGCTGACCAGAGCGCCAAACTTTGTTTTTGGTTCAAGCGGGTCACCCGGCTGAAGCTTTTTAGCGCGATCAGCCAACTTCTGCATGAATTCGTCGTGAATTTTGCGATCGACAAAGAGCCGCGATCCTGCCGCACATACCTCGCCTTTGCCATAGAAAATTCCGATAGTCGCGCCACGAATCGCGCCGTCGATATCTGCATCCGCGAGAACGATGTTGGGCGATTTTCCGCCAAGTTCCAGCGTCACATGCTTCAGGGTGTCCGCAGAGACGCGAGCGATTTCTTGCCCAGTCATCGTCGCGCCGGTGAAGGCAATTTTCGCAACGTCCGGATGGCGCACAAGAGCGCGGCCGAGTTCATCGGAAGACCCGGTGATGACGTTCAAAGCTCCCGCGGGAAGGCCAGCTTCCTGGGCAATCTCAGCGAGTCGCAGCGCAGTAAGAGAAGTCCAGGGTGCAGGCTTCAGTACGATCGTATTGCCAGCGGCAAGGGCAGGCGCTACTTTCCACGACGCCAATAAAAGCGGGAAATTCCACGGGACGATTGCAGCGACGACGCCCAGCGGTTCGCGAAGCGTATAATGCAGAAATGGCCCGCGCACTGGAACTGTTTCGCCGTGAATCTTGGTAGCCCAGCCGGCGTAATAGCGAAAAACCTCAGCGACCATGGGCATGTCGACCTGGCAGGACTCGAAAATGGGTTTGCCGTTGTCGAGCGTCTCGAGCGTGCCAAGCTCTTCGTTGTATTTGTCAATCAGGTCGCCGATCTTCCAAAGAATCCGTCCACGATCCGATGCGCTCATTTCCGCCCATGGACTCGACTCGAACGCGGCGCGGGCTGCGTGAACCGCAGCGTCGGCGTCGCGCGTGTCGCCGTCTGCGATATGCGTCAGGATTTCTCCTGTCGCCGGATTTACCGATGGAAAAGTCTTGCTCGAAGCAGCATCCGTCCAAGTGCCGCCGATGAAAAGCCGTCCTGGTTTCGGTTCGATTTTTGCCGCTATGGCCATGTGTTCTTACCTGCCCTTGAATTCCGGCTTACGCTTATCGATGTAAGCTTTCAAGCCTTCGCTCGCGTCTTCGCTGGTAAAGAGCAACTGCTGCAATTCGCGCTCGATGCCGAGAGCCTCGCCAAAACCCACTTCCGCTCCCGTCACGACGGCGCGCTTGATCCGGCCGACGGCGCGAGAGGCCTTGTTGGGAGGGCAAAATTGACGCGCATAGGACATTACTTCGTCCCAGAACGTCTCGCGCGCGTAGATGTGATGAATCAAACCGAATTGCAGCGCGTCTTCGAAATTAAACGTGCGGCCGGTCGTCATCAATTCCATAGCGCGTGCTCGCCCGACCACGCGCAAAAGGCGCTGCGTTCCCCCGGTTCCAGGCAGCACGCCCAGATTCACCTCCGGGAGGCCTATCTTGCCACCGTCTTTGCGCGCGATGCGAATATCACACGCCAGGGCAATTTCCAGGCCGCCGCCGACAGCGTGGCCATTCAGTGCGGCAATCACGAGCTTTGGTGTTTGTTCGAGGCGAGACAAAGTTTCGTTCGCGTGAAGGCAGAAATAATATTTGAACTGCGGATCGACCTTGGTGAGCATCGGAATACTGGCTCCGGCGGAGAAAAACTTGTCGCCTGTGCCGCGCAGCACCATGACGTGTACGCTCTCGTCCATGCGAGTCTGCAGGATGGCGTCGTCAAGCTGACGCATCATTTCATAGGTGTATGTATTTGCCGGGGGATCATCCAGTTCGATGACCGCGATTCCATGCTCAACGCGGTAGCGTACCAGATGTTTTTGATCGGCAGCTTCAGACCCCGCCATCCAGATGCCTCCTTCGCGAAACTACCCTGCCCAACCACAGATCGAGCGTCAATATTATTGCATTTAAAGCATAAATCGTCATTTCTTGGCCGAGAAATCTGCATCTTCGGCCAAAGGAGTTGCGTCAAATACGAGGCGGCCAACATAGCGCGCGATGTGTTACGCTCATGTTCCAAATATGAATGCCAAATCAAAACCGCAACCTTTGCCGGACGGTTCCGCGAATTCGATGATCCCGGCGCCAGACAACGAAGCAGCGCTCGTCACAGCGGCAAAAAGCGGGGATATTTCCGCATTTGAGGCTCTGATGAGCCGCTATGAGCGCAAGATTTACCGCCTCGCGCAACACATAACGCAAAATAACGAAGATGCCGAGGACGTTTCCCAAGAGGCATTCCTGAAAGCCTACGAGCACCTGGGCGAATTTCAGGGCAATTCGAGGTTCTACACGTGGCTCGTCCGCATCGCTGTGAACCAAGCACTAATGAAGCTGAGGAAGCGGCGAACCAAAGACGTCTCGCTCGACCAGGAAATCGAAACGGAAGAAAACTTCGTGCCGCGAGAGGTCGAGGACTGGGGGCCTTCTCCTGAGGAACGCTATTCTCAAGAAGAGCTGGCTCGCATTCTTTCTCAAGTGATTGGCGAGTTGGATCCGTCTTTTCGAACTGTTTTCCAACTGCGAGATATCGACGAGCTGTCAACGGAAGAAACCGCAGACGCGCTGGGGATTTCCGTTCCCGCGGTAAAGTCGCGGCTTTTGCGGGCGAGGTTGAAATTGAGAGAAAAACTGAACCGATATTTTTTGCGAGGCGTTGCGCAATGAACTGCAGAGGCGTGGTAAAAGAACTTTCAAATTACTTGGACGAAGCTCTGGACAATGGCTTGAGGCAATCATTGGAAGTTCATCTGGGGAACTGTGAGGATTGCCATTTGCTGGTAGACACGACGAAAAAGACAATTCAGATTTTCTGCAATTCGGAACCGCTCCCGCTCTCTGACGATGTACGCAGCCGATTGCACGATGCCCTGCTGAAGCGGCTGCACCACCCGAAGAGTTAAGAGGCGGTCCGCTCTCTTTTCTCGTTTTTCTCCCAGAAACTCACCTGTTTCCCTATTTTCTTTTCCAATGCTAACTCGTAGACCCGGCCAGCCGTGACGATATCTTCGATGGCGATTCCGTTCGATTTGAACAAAGTGATCTCGTCGCGCGAAGTGCGGCCAGCCGCTCGTCCTGTGACGAGATCGGCCATTTCTTTTACCGCATTCCAGCGCTCTGGCATGTGCTCGAACGGCTGAATAAGGTCGCCGGCCTCCATTTTCGCCTGCTCGCACGAGTCGACAAAAATCGTGCTCGCTCGCATGAGCGTCTCGGTATCCAGTTCGCGTTTCTGCGGAAAATTCGCACCGACGGCGTTGATGTGCGTACCCGGACGCAGCCAGCGGCCCTCGACAACGGGGGTTACCGCGGTTGTGACAGTGATTAGAATTTCCGAGTTTCGCACAACTTCTCCCGCCGTTGCCGCAGCTTCCACCGGAACGTGCAATCGAGATCGCATTTCGTCCGCGAACTTTTCACGGCGCTCAGCATCGCGCCCAAAAGCTCGAACGCACTCGATCTTTCGCACCGAAGCGATTGCTTCGAGCTGAGTCTTCGCCTGCAGACCGGTGCCGATGATTCCAACAGCGGAGGCGTCTTCGCGCGCAAGAAGCTTCGTCGCCAGGCCGCTGGCGGCGCCGGTGCGCATCTGGCCCAGATAGTCGCCTTCGAGAATCGCGAGAAGCTCGCCTGTTTTCGCACGAAACAACGGAATCATGAATCGGAGGCCGTCGCGCGAGCTGGTATAGATCTTCAAGCCCTCATAGCCGCAAGCGCCGTCGGCGGCCGCCATATAGTGCAAGTACGAAAAGCCTTCCAAATGCAGGCGTCGGCGCGGATGAACATTTGCTGTGCCTTCGCCAATGTGACGGAAAGCGTCTTCAACCGACTCAAGCGCCATGTGCATCGTCAGCAAACCGCGAATGTCTGTTTCCGTCAGCAATAAGGCCACGAAAACTCTCCAGCGGTGGCGGTTGGAACCTCACTCATTGTCCGATATTAACCTTAAAGCGGAGGATGCGCGAATCGGGGCGGTCGAGAACCACGAGGTCCCCCTTTGGTGCAAACGCAATGTCGGTCGGGGAGGCGTGCTCGCCCCATTCGGGATGTTGCGAAAAATCAACTGTAAGTCTGGGTTGGCCGTCGAGGGTCCATATTTCCAGCAACCGCTTCTGCGCGTCCGACGCTGCAACGAAATTAACAGAGACAGCCAAGCCGTTCGACTTTGGCGCACTACCGGACTGCTCGAAGTCGGAAAATGGAAATGCCCAAGAGGATACATATTGGCCGACGCTCGTCAGTCTTTCAATGCGCTGATTCGGAGCATCGTCAACATAGAGATTCCCATCCTGCGCCAAGCGAATTGGATACGGCGTCCAGCGACCGGCGGGCACTTCCGCCGGCTTACCCCAAGCCTCCAACGTGCGGCCTCGCGGGCTCAGGCGTACCACGCGGCCCACGGTGAAGTCGGCGGCAAAGAAATTGCCGTCGGGGCCAATCGCAATGCTCGACGGCTCGTGAAAGTCACGCCGGTAACGGAAGAAGAGCGTGTGAAACGCCTCTCCTTCTGGAGAGAATATCTGAATTTGTCCGCGCCGGCGATCCGCGATAAAAATAGCGCCGCCAGGGTCGACCGCAATGTCCCAATTGTTCTGCCCCGGCGACGCTGCAAAATCCAGCAACGGATGCCCTTGCAAATCAAACTTCTCGACCTGCGTCGGATTGCCATCATTAACAACAAATACGTTTCCAACGCCGTCGCACGTAATCGCCTGCGGGTTCTGAAACTGGCCCGGCTGCGTTCCTGTTTGCCCCCACTGCGTAAGCAATTGGAGTGGAGGTGGAGGCGTATTTTGCGCCGCCTGAGGAGGACGCCCACAAGAAGAAACTATGCAAAGTATGGGGAAGATTGAGATCGCGACAATGACGCGCGGCATGCATTGAAGAATCCGCGGAATCCAATGACCTTCTCGTTTAGTTATGGTCCCTCCTTGCGGGCATAGGTCCTTTACGCTGCGTTTTATGTTGGATTGCAGTGCGAGCAATGTCCACCCGGCGCACGGTCGTAAGTTTCATATCGTACACACGATTCTCGAGGCCGCTCGCATTCACGTTCTGAAATCGAAACTGCGCCTCGCCCTCGGGAACCTTGGCCGACGTGACGTCAATAGGAAGCTTCCCACAAAGGCTGCTGTCGAGAAACGCCGTTTCGTAGCGTTGGTGCTTTGAACTCCATGTGTACACACGAGCCAAAGTGAAATCGCACCCCGCGCCGTGTCCAGCACGGCTTTGAAGATTGCGAGTCCCCGCCACAAGATATTCGGTTCGAACGCTGCCGGATGAATCTATCGCACGATTGATTTCAAACCAGGCGACGATTGTCATCGCTTCCGAGCTTTGATATCCGGGCAGCGGCTCAGGCAAATCGAGCGAGACGAGATGGCCCAGGACCCAGCCTGAAACGCTGCCAATGTTTTTCACATCGGCGCGAACGAGCCAGTAATCTGCGGAACGCCCGGTCGAGTTGGCGCCCGCAGCCAGCAATGACACTCCTTCTGCGCCTATGGAGTGTTTCAGGACGACGAGGGGTGAATTTCCGGGAACCTGAAGTATTACCGGCGCCTGTCGTCCAGGAAGAGTGTGAATATTTGTACGAGCGTTTGTGTGTCCGATAGCCTGAACTGGCATCGACTTTGTGGTCTCGGCAAGGAGCGCCATGCGCCGCCAAATGTCAGGGTCCATTAACGAAGCCGATGCCACCCACCCTCGGACTCCCGCTTGCGTGCCCACAAGCACGTAATCCACATCACGCTGGTAGACCTGAACGGATTGCCCGTACGTAAGATTAGCGACGGGCGAACGGATCTGCGCCGTGGTGTTCCAGACTGTCGCGCCCTGACTGCCGATGTACGCCTCTTCGAGCGGCAATTTCTTATGCAGACGGTACTCGCGAATGCCAAAAGCCAAAATCAGCCCGGCAACAACCGACACGATGAATACCCGCCGCACTAAACCACGCTCCTAACAAAGCGTGACGCGACAAAAACAGCATCACGCGCCGGCGGTGCGCCAGCGGCTGTCACAAGAGAATCTGTCATTCGGACAGAGAACAAGTTCGGCATCCCAGCAAGACGCGAGAGATTCTACATCGACTTCGATGCGAGAATCGCACGCTGTGTTTGCGTTGGACACCTTTCTGTTAGAATGAACGTTCTTGGATTGCAATCCCGAATACCAATCGTCGGCGCGAGGAGAACTCATGCAGATTCTGGAAAAGCTAAAGCCGCTGGCGCTCTTATTACTGAGGCTGGGCCTCGGAGCGATTTTCATCTATCACGGGTTTCCTAAGCTCTTCACTCACGCGCACGAGACTTTGCAGGAATTTCCAAGGATGGGCTTTCCGTCATACTTCGCTTATGTTGCTGGAGTCGTCGAATTCTTTGGCGGTTGGCTGCTGGTTCTAGGGCTTTTTACCCGGATTGCGGCTCTCTTCCTCGCAGGCGAAATGGCCATCGCCATTATTCGCGTACACCTTCCGCAAGGAGGTTGGCTGGCTATCAGCAATTACCAGTTCCCTCTCTCGCTCGCCGTGAGTGCGTTTGCGCTTGTAGCCGTGGGCGCGGGCGCGATCTCATTCGACCGCGCAATCTTCAAGAACAAAGCCTAGCCGTTTGCTTAAGGCGCGTGCCTCAAGTGCGCGGAGCGGAAGGTTCCGGCGCTGCCTGTGCAGGCGCGACGGGCTGCACAACGACTGGCAGTTCCGGCATGATCAGCCAGGCCACCAAGTACGCAAGACAACCCAGCACGATCATCGAGAAAAACGTGACTAAGGCCCACACCACACGCACAACTGTCGAGTCAATCTCCAAGTACTCGGCAATGCCGCCGCATACTCCGCCCAATTTGCGGTCGCATATCGAGCGGTGCAAGCGCCGTGTTGGCACACCGACAAACGCAGTAGTTTGGTGCTTGCCGCAAAAGTAGCAATATCGGGAATAATCTGTGATTTCTCGTTGACAGCTTGGGCAGATCATAGAAGCCTCCTATTCGGCCGCGTTAGAAGCTCATCTATAGATACGGCCAACCGACCCAAATTGTTTCCCCAAAAAGCAGACAATTCAAAAGGCGACGATGTCGCGGACAGCGCGCACAATGTCTGCCGTCTGCGGCAGGATTTCGTCCTCAAGCTTAGGCTGATAGGCGCAGAATGTGTCCGTGGCGGCTACGCGCCGTACCGGAGCGTCCAGGTCCTCGAACAGTTCGTCCGCAATGTGCGCCGCAATTTCAGCTCCGTAGCCCCAAGAAAGCGAATCCTCGTAAGCGACGATCACACGGCTTATCTTCCGCACAGAAGTGGCAATCGCATCCCAGTCGTAGGGACTGAGCGTCCGTAAATCGAGAATCTCTGTCTCGATCCCCTGGCGCGCGAGTTCAGCCGCGGCAACTTCCGCACGATGCACAACTGCTCCATACGTGATGATGCAAGCATCCGTGCCTTCTCGCACAAGACGAGCCTTGCCAAAAGGAACCGTATAATCCGCACCGGGATACGGGCTGCGATTGTAAGGCTGGCGATAGAGATGTTTGTGTTCCAAAAACATGACCGGGTCATCACATCGAATTGACGTGCGCAAAAGGCCACAGAGGTCGAGCGCGGTGGATGGCATCACTACACGCAAGCCCGGCTCGTGTGTAAAAATACTCTCTCCGCATTGGCTGTGATAAATCGCGCCTCCTGTCAAGTAGCCGCCAATCGCCACGCGAATCACACCCGGGCACTTGAACTTTCCTGCCGAGCGCCAGCGCATTGTCGCGAGCTCATTGCGGATTTGCATCATGGCAGGCCAGATGTAATCGAAAAACTGAATCTCGGGGACTGGCTTCATACCTCGCGTCGCCATGCCAATGGCCCGGCCGACGATGTTCGCTTCAGCCAGCGGAGAATTGAACACCCGGTCGCCACCGTACTTGCGTTGTAAGCCGGACGTCGCCTTGAAAACGCCGCCTTTCCCTTTTAATTGGGCGAGGTTTTCCTCGCGGCTGCAATCCGCGATGTCTTCTCCGAAAACCACGATGCGCTCGTCCCGGCCCATCTCATCCATGAGCGTCGCAGAAACCATTTCCACCATCGTCAGCGCCGCACCTGATTCTTTTGGTTGTGACGCGAGCGTCTTGGCCGTCGGATCTACGTCAGGAGAATAAACAAAATCATAAACCGAATTCTCCGCCGGCAACTCCGCGCCGAGAGCCTTGTCTGTCGCTTCTACGATCTCCCTTTCGACGCCCGCTTCGAGCGCCTCCAACTCCTGTTCGTCCAGGATCCCCTCCCGAACGAGAAACAAACCGAACTTGGGAATCGGATCACGATGTGCTTCTTCCTCTCGCTCGGACGGCAATTTGTAGAGTTTTTCGTTGTCGGAAAGAGAATGCGAATAGGGACGCGTCACATGCGCGTGCAGCAGGGCCGGGCCGCGCCGGCTACGGCAGTGCTCCACGGCACGCTGCGTCGCTGCATAGCTCTCCAGAGGGTCCGTTCCATCGTAATCTTCGATATGTAATCCGGGGTGATTCGCAACCAAACGAGACACGCTGCCACCGGGCGTCTGCACTTCCGATGGAACGGAAATCGCGTAGCCATTATCTTCGACAAGAAAAACCACAGGCAGCTTGCGATTGCACGCAGTATTCAGCGCCTCCCAAAATTCTCCTTCGCTGGTTGAGCCTTCGCCGCCAGAAACGCAAACCACTTCGTCACTCTGCTCACGCACAGCCTGGCCAAGCGGAGCGGATCTGGCTTGCGCAAGCGCCTTCGGAAACTGCTCATAGTAGATCGACGCCTCTGCCGCACCGACGGCCTGCAACCACTGGGTCCCTGTTGGCGAAGACTTCGAAACGATGTTGTAATCCTGGTGTCCCCAGTGCGAAGGCATCTGGCGGCCGCCCGAGGCGGGATCGTCCTTCGCGCCGACGCCTTCGAGCAGCATTTCGTATGGCGTAACGCCAAGCATCAGGCAAAGCGCGCGGTCGCGGTAGTAAAGATAGAACCAATCATATGCGGATTTGAACACAAGCCCAGCTGCCGCGGTCGCCGCTTCGTGCCCGGCGCTGCTGATTTGGAAATATATTTTATTCTGACCCTTCAATTGGATTTCGCGGTCATCAAGCCGCCGCGAAAGGAACATTGTTCGGTACAAACGAATCAGTGTTTCGCGGCTCAACCCCTGATACTTTGCGGAGTCAAACTTGGCTGTTTTGGTGCGGGTTTGGAGGGCCATTCCGTGCCTTTCGCAAGTCTACCAAACTGGCTTTGGATATTATAACGGATGCCCCGCGTGCTACCAACGGGAAGGAAATCAATGCGCTTCAGGTTCAATCCAGAGAATCAAACAGCTCGGAGGTGCGGTCGAAATTGTCCAAGCCCTGATGAATGGGTTCAAATTTTGCTAATTTGAACGGCTCTTCGCCTGGAATGCGGTCGCGCCAAGTCTGTGACAAATGCTTCTCGTGCGCTGAGAAATCCAGACGAACGATGAGGCGGATGTGTTCAGCGACATCTGCGTCGGGTGCGTGTTCCTTTTTGACCCTCGCATGCTTTCCTTTGGTTTCCTCGGCTTCCGGCTCCTGCGAATTCTGGCCCTGCCGCTCTACCTTGAATTGAATCTTATTCCCAAGGCGAAACGCCTGCTTCCACGCCTCGATGCGCAAGCGAGCTTTCTGGACTGCTTCCTCGTCCGAGCCAAAATCGAAAAGCAGAAACGTCCGGGCCATGCCAACATTCTATAGGTGATTTGCGTTTCAGGGCTACAAAGATTCGCGGCCGGAGGAATGTCCGAACGTGCTAACGGTGAACTACCGTCTCGTCAGCTCCAGCAGCCGCAGATCGATTCATTCGTGGCTCGGCCGGCCATCCCAACCGATGATCGATGCGATCAAAGACTGACCTATCAGCCCCTTCCACGCTGAGGCACTTCGTGTGAACGCATGCGAGAAACACATTGTTGAAGGCGACGAAGTCATGACCCTGTGCGACCGGCATGGCGACCGAATCCTTTTTTTCAAGGGTCTTTCGATATGCCGTGAAAAAAGATCGCGTGTTGCTTTCGCTATCCAGCGCCAGCAGAACCACAAGAATCGTTTGCTTCGTGTCCTTGTTCTCGAAGAGAACGTACTGATCCCCTCGCCACATCGGCGCGTACAGTTCCGCATCACCAGAGCCCAGGAATTGTTTCAAGACTTCACCTAGAGCAAATTCACCGACTACGTCTTCATCAAGCTGAACGTAGCCGCGCGGCATGTCAGACTTTAGGCGCGGCAAACTGACTCGCTCCGGCGCTACCTTTTGAAAATACATGTCCGGATGGAGAATCTGCTGTGTCGACGCCGGAGGACTCTTGAATACCTCCCGAAAGTCTGCCCAATTGCCCGTGGCCTTCAGCACTTTCTGCGTGAATTTCGCTCCCTCTAAATATGGAAAAAGAAGCTCGTCTCGAACAAACGGTGGCGCTTTTGCCAGATTCGGATCTTTGTCCATCTGGTCGGCGACGCTGGATTCAATGAAAGGAGCGATGTCCGGCAGCTCGCGAACGCTCGTGTGCATGTCGGTAAGCGTGTAGTCCATCATCGCAGCGAGCGCGGACCCTTCAATCACGGCGTCGCGCGCAAGCGATGCGTCGTCGTTCGAGCGCACCGCCTTTTGCCACTTCCGAAGGTGAAAGTACTGATCGTCCAGCGCGTGAGTTAGTTCGTGCGCCATAACCTCTTTCTGATCGCCGGGCGCGATCCAGCTCGCGATAAAAAACTCTTTGGTTTGCGAATCATATAGGCCTGCGACTTGGTCAGTAAGAAGATCAAGCAGGAATGAATCCAACGGGAATCCTTTGGGAATCAGGCCAAACGCCTCCAGTGTTCGACGGTCCACATAACGCTTCTCCGGCGACTCTTCCTTGTTCTGTTCATCTATCAAGTATTGCCGAACCTGATCTTTCGTGCGGATCGTCTCGTGCAGCGGCGCCTTTACGGGCAAATCCAGGATTTTGCTCATCTCTTGCAGAACTTCATTGGTGGCGGCATAGAAGTCGGCATCGCTCTGTGCCGCGGAGGCCGAAGTACTCTTAGAAGACCGCATTCCCTGCTGCGCGCGAGCTTGCACGGAACACAAAACAACCCACGAAAAACATACTGTCACGACTACTGCGAAGATACTCTTGGCTCGCATACTTCTGGTTTAGGATGTCCTCTCGGCGTGAATGGTTTCCAGCGCGCGCCCGCATGTCAATTTCAAATGCCCTGGATTGGGAGCAAAACTTGCTTCAAACGAGGATTGAATCAAGCATCATCGTAGTCGCCGCCATCGAAGATTTCAAAATCGGTGCACAGCGATGCGTGAATGCGCGTCCGCAATTCTTCATCATCATCGACGATTCCGACGCGCGACCGGACTGCGTTCTGACTCATTCGGTTTTTGTTGTTGCGCACTGAAAACGCACTGTTCCGTGCGCTGCGTGACGGATTCTATGAGTGACCGCCGCCCGAAGTCAACGCCGTGCACCTTCGTTCGTCAGGAGTATCCTCAGATGACCCTTTTTCCGGAATCGGCCATTGATGATCCCAAAGTGCTATAAGAGCTAAATTGCAAGAGTCCTGCAAAGGAGCGAAGTGAAACCGAACACTCGCCATGTTGTCAGGCTGGTATTGCTAACCGCTGCTTTCTTGGCGTACCCTGCCCCGATGTTTTCGCAACAGCATCCGTCAGCTTCGCGTGATCACGGTGCCGCCGACCTCGTCATCGTCAACGCCAACGCCTGGACCGTCGATCCCGCGCTGCCACGCGCCGAAGCTATGGCCATTATCGGCGATCGCATCGCGGCCGTCGGCTCTGACGCCGAGGTTCGCTCCTGGATCGGCCCGCACACGCGCACCATCGACGCGCACGGCAAAACCGTTCTGCCCGGCTTCGTGGACGCGCACGTCCATTTCAGCGACGGCGGATTCAGTCTCAGCAGCGTCAAGCTCAAAGGCGCCGCAACGCCGCAAGAATTCACGCGCCGCATCGGCGAATTCGCAAAAACCCTGCCAAAAGAGGAATGGATCCTCAACGGCGACTGGGACAATCAGGAATGGGGCGGCGAATTGCCCGCGCGCACTTGGATTGACTCCGTCACGCCCAACAATCCCGTTTTCGTCGAGCGCTACGACGGACACATGGCGCTCGCGAATTCTCTCGCCGTGAAACTCGCGCACGTCACCAAAGACACGGCCGAGCCCGCCGGTGGCGAAATCGTTCGCGACGCCCAAGGCGAACCCACCGGCATTTTCAAGGACGCCGCACAGGAACTCGTCTACCGCGCGATTCCTGATCCCACAAATGATCAGCACGACCGGGCGGTTTCCGCCGCGCTGGCCGAAGCACGCCGCTTCGGCGTAACTTCTCTTGACGACATCAGCAGTTTCGCCGACGTTCGCTCTTATCAGCGCCTGCTCGCGCGCGGCCAGCTCACTTCGCGGATTTACTGCATCACGTCCATGCCGCAGTGGCAAAAGCTCGCCGACGCGGGGATTCTTCAGGGCTTTGGGAACGATTGGATTCGCATGGGCGCGGTGAAAGGATTTTCAGACGGCTCGCTCGGCTCCGAAACAGCCTACTTTTTCGACGGCTACATCGACAATCCCTCCTACGCCGGCCTGATGAACGAAATGATGTTCCCGCTCGGACACATGGACGAAATGGCGCTCGGCTCCGACCGCGCCGGATTGCAGCTCGTCATTCATGCCATCGGAGATCGCGCCAATGCCACCGTTCTCGGCATCTGCGACAAAGTCGAGCACGAAGACGGCCCGCGCGACCGCCGCATCCGCATCGAACACGCACAGCACGTGCGACCTCAAGACTTCGCGGAATTCGCGCGCCTTCACGTAATCGCTTCCATGCAGCCGTATCACGCCATCGACGACGGCCGCTGGGCCGAAAAACTCATCGGACACGAGCGCGCCAAAACCACCTACGCATGCCGCTCCATGCTCAACCATGGCGTCAAGCTCGCTTTCGGCACCGACTGGACGGTCGCGCCGCTGAATCCTTTTCTTGGCTTGTATGCTGCGGTAACGCGCGCAACTCTGGACGGGAAAAATCCTGGCGGATGGATTCCAAACGAAAAAATCACGCTTCCTCAGGCCATCGAGGCGTACACGATGGGCTCGGCCTACGCCGAATTTTCAGAAAAACAGAAAAGCTCGCTCATTGTGGGAAAATTCGCCGACGTTGTCGTGCTCGATCAAGACCTCTTCGCCATCCCCGCCGAGGAAATCAAGGACGTCAACGTCCTCCACACCATCGTCGCCGGCAAAATCGTCTACACTGCACTAATGACCCGCTGAATATAGTGGCCATTTGTGTACAAATCAAAATTCAAGGTCGCGGACACGCGACGTTTCCGCATACGATAGAATTGATGAGCACGCCGACACCAAGAGCCGCGGTTATATCCTGCGTTTTCCTTTTGTTTGCATGTTCCGCTCAGGCGCAAAAAACGCCTCAAGATCTCAAAGGATCGTGTCTGCATTTCACACAAGCGTTCTATAACTGGTATGTCAAAACTCTCGATTCGAAAAACACCAAAGACCCCGAGCTGACAGCGCTCAACTATGAAGGAAAGCCCTTCAGTCGCGAGCTGGACCAGGGACTAAGGAAAGTCAAAGCTGAAGAAAAAACATCAGGTGACGCCATCTTGGACTTCGACCCGTTCCTGAATAGCCAGGATCCGGCCGGGCACTATGAAGTGCGAAAGGTCATCGAGAAGAACGGGCATTGCTGGGCTGACGTCTATGGAATTTGGTCCACGCCGGTTTCCGGTGTGGGCAATGGACCCCAGGTTGTGGCTGAGATGGTTTTTGAAAACAATCGCTGGATATTCGTTAACTTTCACTACCCTGATAGCACCGACCCGAGGAACGAGAGTCTGCTGAGTATGTTGAGATACGCACTTTCACACTAGCTCTGACTTCTCTTTATCCTCCCCCTGAATCAAATTCTCTCGCGTTGCGGTTTTGAAGTGTTTTGTTTTTGCGAGTGCCCCACGCCCGTTTTTTGGGCGTGGGTCGTTTGCACTACTCCAGAACTTTGAGTTGTGAGTTATGGCTTTCGACTGTCAACTGCTTCTACGCTCTTTCCCCTCGAATCAAATCGTCCTTCGTTTCCCGCCGCTTCACCACGCGGAACTTCGCGCCTTCCACCAGCACTTCCGCCGCCCGCGAGCGCGAATTGTAATTCGACGACTCTACGAACGCATACGCGCCCGCGCTCCAAATCGCCAGCAAGTCTCCCGCCTCCACTTCCGCCATCGGCCAGTCGCGCACAAAAAAATCTCCCGACTCGCACACCGGACCCACAATGTCCACGCGTTCCACCCTCGCGCCCACCAACTTCTTCACCGGCGTAACCCAATGCGTCGCGCCGTAGAGAGCCGGGCGAATCAAATCGTTCATCGCCGCGTCCACAATCACAAAAGTCTTGCCATGTCCGCGTTTCTTGTAAAGCACGCGCGTCAGCAGAACGCCTGCGTTTCCAACGAGCGACCGCCCCGGCTCGACAAACAGCTCGAAGCCGCGCTCTTTCGCGAGCGCGTGCAGCGCACCCGGCAACGCCTTCGCATACTCCACGAACGTCGGCGGCTTCTCATTTGTGTAGCGAATCCCCAATCCTCCGCCAATATCCAGCGACCTCAGTGGCACGCCTTTGCCGCGCAGCTCCACAAAATACTTCGCGAGTCGCGCCGCCGCGCGTCGGAACGGCGCCGCCTTCGTAATCTGCGACCCGATGTGGCTGCTGATTCCCCGCCACTCAATCCACAGCGAATGCTTGTGCCGCAAATAAAGCCGCCGCGCTTCCGTCCAGTCAATTCCGAATTTGTGCCGATGATGCCCCGTCGCAATGTGCGGATGTCCGCCCACCTCGATGTCCGGGTTCACGCGAATCGCCACCGGAGCCGCTCTCCCTACGCGCGACGCCTCGCTCATCAGCACTTCCAGCTCCGCCTCCGACTCTACGTTGAACATCAAAATCCTCGCGCGCAGCGCCTCGCGAATTTCTTCCCGCGTTTTCCCCACGCCGGAAAAAATAATCCGCTCGCCGCGCACCCCGATGCTGCGCAACCGAAAAAGCTCTCCACCGGAAACAATATCGAAGCTGCTGCCCATCCGCGCAAACGCGCGCAGAACCGCCAAATTCGAATTCGCCTTCACCGCATAGCAAATTCTGTGTGGCAAATTTCCCAGCGCGCGATCCATCTCGTGATATGCCGCCGTGAACGCGCCGCGGCTATACACGTAGGCCGGCGTGCCTGCACGCTCCGCAACCGCCGCCATCGAAACCGATTCGCACGCAAGCGCACCGCGCGCATACGAAAAGCCAGGCGTATGCTCCGCAGGATCCTGCGCTTTCACATCATTTTGAATTGTCATCCGGGGAATTCTTATATCACTTTTAGGACAACCAGTGTGCGGTCATCAAACGGATGCGCCCCGCCGGAGAAATGATCCACGTCTGCCAGCAACACATCGGCAATCTCCGCGGCGGAAAGTTGGGCGTTCGCTGTAACCGCGTCGCGCAGTTTCTGCCAGCCGTAGAACTCCCCCTTCGCGTCCTGCACGTCCGTCACGCCGTCTGAATACAGCACGAGCGTGTCACCCGGCGCGAGCACCAGCCGCATCTCGTCATATGTAGAATCGTCAAACATTCCAACGGGAAATCCCGCGAGTGGAATCTTCTCGCACTTGCCGTTCTGAAAAATCAGCGGCTGCTCCTGTCCCGCGTTCGCGATGCGCATCATGCGCGACGCTGGATGCCATGCAAGCATGCACATTGTCATGAACCGCCCTTCGATGCGCCGCTCGCAGATGATCTGATTCAATTTCTCTAGCGTCTTCGCGGGAGTCATCCGCTGCGGCGAAAGGCTGCGCAAAATTCCCACGCCCGCCGCGCCGTAAAGCGCCGCCGCGCTTCCCTTCCCGCTCACGTCGCCCAGCGCGATGTCCAGCTCGCCGGAATTGTGCGGAAGAAAATCGTACAAATCGCCGCACAGTTCGCGCGACGACACCACGCGCGCCGCGATGTCCAACCCATATTCTTTCGCCGGAACCGGCGGCAGCAGCGCCGACTGCAAGCGCCGCGCCGACGTCAGATCGCGCTCCATTCGCGCTTCGTCTTTCGCCACTTGCTCGTACAGCCGCGCATTTTCGATCGACACCGCCAGATGCGACGCGAGAATCGAAAGCGCTTGCACATGGTCAGGCGTGAAATAATTCAGTTGCGGACTTTCAATGTCGAGCACGCCGATCACGCGGTTTTTATAGAGCAATGGTATAGCCAGCTCCGAACGCGTCTCCGCATTCAGCGAGATATATCGCGGGTCGAACGACACGTCCGGTACCACAATCGGACGCCGCAGCGTCGCCGCCGCGCCCACAATTCCTTCATGCGGGGCGACCACCGATCGTTCCTGAATTCGCTGCCCGAATTTCACATTGATCTTGTGCCGAAAAACTCGCGCCTGTTCGTCATACAGCAGGATCGCGAAAATTTGATAATCGATTACGCGCTTGACCATCTCCGCCGCGCGCCGTAACACTTCCTCCACGTCGAGAACCGAATTCGTTTCGCGCACTACTTCGTTCAACAGCATCAGCGTGTCCGCTTGCCGTTTCGCGCGCTCGAACAGACGCGCATTTTCAATCGCGCTCGCAATTCGCGTCGCCAGCATCACCAAAATATTTTGCTGGTCCCGCGTGAAGTAGTCGCGCTGCGAACTCTCAATGTCCAGAACGCCCACAACGCGACCTTGCAGCATCAGCGGCACCGCTAGCTCCGATTGCACCGAGTCCAGCGCGTTCAGGTACCTCGGATCCTGATGTACGTCGCTCACGCGCACCGGCCGCCCCGTCGCTGCCGCGGCTCCGATAATTCCTCGCCCCATGGGAATGCGCCAGTTCTCGACCACTTCGTGCCGGTGCCCGATGGCAAACCGGAATCGCAGCTCATGCGACTCTTCGTCCAGCAGCGTCACTGCGAAAACTTCGTAATCGATCAAACTCTTGATCTGCGCCGCCGCGTGCGACAACACTTCGTCCAAGTCGAGCGACGCGTTGATCGTTTCGCCGATCTCCGCCATCTTCGACAGAACTTCAGCCGGCAGCTCAAAAGCAGGAATTGGTTTTGTCGGATCCATGTCTCTTCATTTGATGTACTTAGCGCACACCGCGACTCATCTGTTTGCGCCGCAGCGCGCGATGAATACACAATTATAACAGGCAGTTCACTTCATGGTTGCTTGGAATTAATCGAAGTGCGAAAAACCCGCCGCCACCGTCGAATCTCGCGATTATTCGGCGCCAGCCGTCGCAAGTTCTCAATCAAACGTTCGTTCTATTTGCGCTGTCGTGTGCGCAAAGCGCTTTTATCGTCGCTTAGCCTTTGATTTGCTTCTTTCAACTATAAACGCTCAGCTATCGACTCCAGTTTGGCTGACCACTTCCTTTCACTCGTACCTGAGCGCTTCCATCGGCTCGACCTTCATCGCCCTCTGCGCCGGTATCCAGCACGCCGCCAGCGCCACAACCCCCAGCGCGATCGCCACGCCCGCAAACGTCGTCGGATCCGTCGGCCTAATCTCAAACAGCAAGCTTTGCAGGAACCGCGCCAACGCCAGCGCCCCGCCGATCCCCAAAACAATTCCTGTGCACGCCAGCAACATTCCTTCGCCAATCACCATCCTCAGTAAGTCCCCCGGCCGCGCGCCCAGCGCCACTCTGACGCCAATCTCCCGTGTCCGCTGCCTGACACCATACGAAATCAAGCCCTGCAAACCGATTGCAGCAATCAGAAACACAAGCACCGAGAAAAATCCCGATACGAAAGCCATTGCGCGTTCATTTGCAATCGCACCATCGGTGATTCCTTCGAGCGTTCCGGAATTGAAAACATACTGCCGTCCCATCGCATTGATTCCGTGCTGCGCAGCTTGCAGAACTGCACCGGGACTCCCCGATGCACGCACTTCCATATTCGTCCAATACCCAATATATTCCGGTTCCTGCAGAAACGGCACATACACGGCAAACGGCGAAGATTTGCGAATATCCCTCACGCGCGCGTCGCCCACCACGCCGACCACTTCTACGCTTTGCCGTTCCGCTTCCGGCCCGATATGAATTTCACGTCCAATGGAATCTCCGGACGGGAACAGTTTTGCTGCAAGGCTCTCGCTGATCACCGCCACGCGCGGCTCCTTTTCGTTATCTTGCCATCTGAAATCACGGCCCCGCACGAACGGGATTTTCAGCGTCTCGAAGAATTCGGGCGACACGATTTCCCAATCCGCTTCTGCTTCCGCCGCACGTTGCCCGTCGCTCCGCCCAATCGTCTCTGTTCCTCCAAATCCCGATCCCGGCACCATTTGCGACAGTGCTGCAGATTGCGCGCCAGGCAATTCCGAAACTTCTCGCACCAGATTTGCGTAATACGCGTCATCGAATTTCGTCGCACCCGCCGCGTCCGCCTGCAATTGCAACACCGCTACGTTCCGTGGATTGAATCCAGTGCGAACTTCACGCAGTGTCTCCAAGCTGCGCATCAGCAGTGTGCCCGCGGTGACCAGCGCAAACGACAGAGCAATTTGCCCCACGATTAGCACTCGTCCGAACCGCCGCGCACTTCGCCCGCCGGAATGTGCCGACTCTAGCAGCGCGTTTGCCAGCGCTCCGCGTGACGCCTGCCACGCGGGCGCAATTCCAAAAAGAATCGTTGTCACAATCGTCACGGCGAACGCGAAAGCAAGGACGTGAGCGTCTGCGCGCACGTCAATCGCCGTTGGTGGATTAAATGCGATGTGACTCCAAAAACTCACAAGCCACGCACCCGCGCGATTCGCGAGCAAGTATCCGATCGCCGCGCCCGCTGCCGACACTAGCAAACTCTCCGTCAACAGTTGGCGCACCAGCCGCCACTGGCTCGCACCAAGCGCGACACGTACGCGCATTTCTTGACGCCGGCCCGTCGCCCGCGCCATCAGCAGCGCAGCCAGATTCACGCATGCAATCAGCAGGAGCAATCCCGCAATTCCCAGAAGCAGCGAGAGGGGTTTGGCGAACTGATCGCGCAGAAATGAGAATCCGTTTTTCGGATACGCCTCCACGCGAAGCCCCGCCGCTTGCATTTCAGTGAGATGCTCTGCATCCACTCCTGCAGGAATCGCGCTCGCGCGCACAGCAGGCCAGATCGCTTCCAGTTGCGCGCGCGCCTGCTCGAAACTCACCCCATCGCGCAACCGGCCCACGCCGTATTGGCACCGCTGCACTTGCTGAAGATTTTTGAGCGCGCCAAATGCTCCCGTAATCGGTACGGTCACATCCAGCGAGAACCCAACTTGCTCGCCGAAAAACTCTTTCGGCGTCACGCCAACGACCGTAAACGGCTTTTTCGAAATCAAGATCGTCTTGCCAATTACACTCCGATTCCCGCCATATCGCCGCTGCCAAAAATCGTAGCTCAGCACAGCGACAGCAGGTGAGCTGCCGCGCGACATTCCAGCATCTGCCGGAGTGATCAAGCGGCCAAGCACTGACTGTATGCCTAGAACGGAATAATATTCACCCGTGACCTTGCCCAAATTGATCGGCCAAATGTCTCCATGCTCTTCCACGTTGGAATTGTTCGGATACACGCGTCCGAACAGGCCGCTGAAAACCCTCTGCGCGCGCTCCAGCTCTTCAAGTTGCTGAAGCGTGATCCCGGACCAATTTCCTTTTGCGTTCGTTGTATAAAAACTGACCAGCCGTCCCGGGTCGCGCACCGGCAATTCACGCAACACAAGCGCGTTCACCACGGAAAACATCGCTGTCGAAGCGCCGGTTCCGAGTGCGAGCGTCAGCACCGCGACCGCTGTGAACCCCGGCGCTTTCGCCAGCATTCGCAACCCGTATCGAACGTCCTGAATCAGAGTTCCCATTTTCGCCTCACAAATCAGTTGATCTCGACCTGGGACTTGCGTCTGTCGCATGCACCCAACAGAACTCTCTAACACATAAACTTTTTATGTGATATTCATTTTGAGCTTCGAATTTCGTTTAGTGCGCGGTGCGGAGTTGTTGCATGATTTTTACGCCGCTGCTCGTGCCGATGCGGGTGGCGCCGGCGGCGACCATTTTCTGCAAATCTTCGAGCGTGCGAATTCCGCCTGAAGCTTTCACGCCGATTTTCGGTCCGACAGCCGCGCGCATCAGCGCCACATCCTCAACCGTGGCTCCGCCTGCATTGAATCCCGTGGACGTTTTCACGTAGTCTACGCCCGCGCGCACGGCGATTTTGCATGCGCGGATCTTTTCTTCGTCGGTGAGCAGGCAATTTTCCAAAATTACTTTGCAGATCGCACTTCCGCGATGGCATGCGTCGGCCACGCGCCGGATGTCGTCTTCAGCGGACGCATCATCGCCCGATTTCAGCGCACCGACATTCATCACCATGTCAATTTCGTGCGCGCCATGTTGAATCGCCTCCTGCGCTTCGAACACTTTCGCGTCAGTTGTTGTCGCGCCGAGAGGAAAACCCGCGACGCTGCACACTTTCACCGTGGAGCCGCGCACAAGCTCCGCAACGAGCGGCACAAAGAAAGAATTCACGCACGCGGACGCGAATTTGTATTGCAGCGCCTCTTCGCAGAGCCGGCGAACCTGCGCGGAAGTTGTTTCCGGCTTCAGGACTGTGTGGTCGATCAGCGCGGCGATGTTTTCTGGGCGCATTGAAAAATTAGATGCTCGACTTCATTCAACCGGTGATTCAATGATGCAAATATCTTTCAAGTTGCGGTAGCGCTCGCCGTAATCGAGACCGTAGCCAACCACGAAATCATTTGGAATTGTAAACCCGACATAGTCTGCGCGAATATTTTTTATGCGCCGTGAAGGCTTGTCGAGGAGCGCGGCGATCTTCAGCGAGCGCGGCTTCCGCTGAAGAAGAATTCTGCGCAAATAAGTGAGTGTGAGGCCGGTATCCAAAATATCTTCCACCAGAATTACGTTGAGTCCGGCGATGCTGCTGTCGAGATCTTTGTTCAAGCGAACTTGCCCGGAAGACTCTTTTCGTTTTCCGTAACTCGCGACAGCCATGAAATCGATCGACGTTTCTAAATTAATTTCGCGAATCAAATCCGAAAGAAAAATGCACGCGCCTTTGAGCACGCCGATCAGATGAACGCGTTCACCGCGAAAATCGCGCGAGATTTCGCGAGCGACGGCGAGCACGCGTTTGCGGATGGCAGCGCGGCGCAAAAGAATTTTCATTCTCGGCTGTGCGGTGGGCATGGCGAGTCTCCGTGAAAGGCCGGTAATCTATCGCAGCCAGTCGCCCCAAGGCAAGGCAGCGAAGGTCAGGCGAAACTGCCCTAGTACTAGAACAGGCCAAATTGTCTTTTTTCCACAGGCAAAATGGGGCGAAATTGGCCTGATCAACCAGGCCATTCAAAAATGATGTTTTTGACGTTTTTCGAGGGTACTGATTTTTTGAAAACTGCGAATTCCTTAGGAAGATCATAAATTTTGACCCTATGGACGCCGACCGACTAGATAGACGGTGTGAGATGGCAACCAGGCCAATTCCAAAAAAACGACCAAAAATCGGGTTATAGTGCCAGACCATTCCCCTCGGTTATTGACAGGAAGAATATGGTGCGGAAACCCTGCTTGGCAGTCCGTTGTGAACCAAAAAGGGGTGATGACTTCGGCAAGAGACACCGACCCGAAAAGACCGTCCGGGGGCTTTCGGCATATCCTGTGAGTATGACTACTCGTCGTTTTCGTCTCCTTCACAAGGCGATTAGGGCAGCCGTGCTGGTTGTGATTTTGTGCTTTAGCTTTAGTTCGGCGGCTGCCGGAGGGCAGGGAGTTCAGCAAGACGCACGCATCCAGCGGCTGTTCAGTAAGGATGCGGCGACGCGAAGCGCGGCGAAGGCGGATTTACTGCAGCATCCGGATACGGCGCTGCTGCCAGCGTTGCTGAAGGAGTTGCCCGCATCGCAAGGAACGAACCGAGATGACCTGCTCGAAGTTCTCGCGAAATATGATGATGCTCGGAAGATTCCTGTGTTTTTGGCTATGCATCCGTGGAGCAGCAACGTGGCAGACGTGGGCCAGATTGAGCAACAGCTTGCGAATTTGGGACAGCCTGCAGCGGACGCACTCGTCAGGAATTGCACGGAGACGGATGACAACTACGCTGACTGGGCTGCGGGCGTGCTGAGCTGGATGCATCAAGTTGGCACGCGGATTTTGGTCGCGGCGGTGCAGAACGACGACGGATGCAAGCATGAAATGGGAACACGAGGGCTGATGTACATGTCGGACGTCGATTCCGACTCCCGCGCGGAAACGCAAATGGCGGCGGATGCAGCGGTCGATACGGATGAGAGAATTCGGGGAGCGGCGAGGAAGTGGTTTTCAACGTGGAATGGCAAAGAGGAGCAGATCGATTGTTCGGGAATCCTGGAGGCGCTGATTGTGGCATATCAAGCGAACGCGCCGAGCGCAACCAGGGTGAAGATTGCTCAAATGCTTTCGGCGGTCGACAGCCCGCGCGTGACGCGATTTATGCGTGCTGCGGTGCACTCGCCGAATGCGGAGATTCAGGAAATTGCCAAGAACTATGTGGCTGGAGTTGGCGCGCAGCCTGCAACGGAAAACAAAGCACCGCAAACGCCGGAAGAAAAAATCAAATTCATAAGAGAAGTGACTGAGACACCCGCCGAGGGCGCGAATGGAAAGATTTCGCCACTGCTAAACGACGCGGATGCGAACGTACGAACTGCCGCAGCTACAGCACTTGGAGACCTGAATGCACCGTCCACGAACGGGGAAGATAATCCAGCATTCGATCCGCAGACAGCTCGGCCGCCGCTGAGAAAAGCCGCGAAGGATCCCTTGCCGGAAGTGCGGGCAGCAGCAATCGGAGCGCTAGGCGATATTCGGTCTGACAATGACAGTGACTTAATTGTGTCGGCGCTGCGCGATTCCGACGCATCGGTTGTGCTCGCCGCGGAGAATGCGATCGGGCAAGTTCCAGCGGATGCAGCTGCGCCAGCGTTAATGGAGATATATCACAATCACAATAATTCGGCGGAGATGACCGAGCAGGCTGTGGTCGCGCTGCGACTAGTTTGCGATCCGAATACCCTGCCGACACTGGTTGAAATTCTGCAAGCGGACAACAAGGACTTTTATCTGGACGCTGCCGAGGGGCTCGCATGCGTCCTGCAGAAGCGTCCGGATAAATCGGCATTTGAACCGATTCTGAAAGTGCTCGACGCGCAGCCGCAGGGTCTGGGACCACAAAATGCAGATGTAATAGGTGCGCTGATGACTGCTTTGGCCGAGACGAAAAATCCTGCAGCATTCGAGCGGCTGGCCTTGATGGCGAAGTCGCAGAATATTTGGACCAGGAGGGACGTTGCAGTCCCTTTGGCAACACTGGGAGATCGCAGGGCGATTCCTGTGCTGTCGCAACTGCTGGTTGATCCTGACAACCACGTAAGAAGCGCCGCTGCGGCTGCACTGACGCGCTTCTCAAATTTTCCCGCCCCCCCGGAATTGCTGGCAACCCTCGAAAACCTGAACGCGCCGGCGGACATCTATGCCATACAGGTGCTCGTCGCATCTCACGATCCAAAGGCGGTTGACGCATTGATTGCGGCAATGCCGAAGAATCCTGGAGTGATTTATGCGCTGGGCGAAGCGCACGATACTCGCGCGGTGCCGGCGCTGATTTCCTATATGCAGAATCCAGCAAATGATGCCGGGCCGCGTTCGACCGCCGCGGGTTCCCTGGGCAAACTCGGAGATCCGCGCGCGGTTCAGCCATTAATTGCGAGCCTTGCGGACGACAATGGACAGATTGTGATGCAAGTCAGCGCGGCGCTAGGGATGCTCAAGGACAAACGCGCGGTCGCCCCTTTGCAACAAGCGATGGCGCGGTGGAGCATCGGGCAGCATCAGAATGCCGAGACGGTGAAGACTTGGATCAGGCAGGCACTGACGCAATTGGGCGCGATGAAGTAATCGACGGAAACCTCTCCCCCGAGGAATGCCCACGGTGAGATGTTTCGCTACGGGCAGGATAGAAGCGCAAGATAAAAACTAAAATCCCACCCTTCGAACCTTTTCAACTTGCGCTGTAGAAGCAGCGCGGGCGCGAAGGATGGGGCACCCGCAAAGCGACCGCAGATTCCTGCCTGCGGTAGGCAGATCTCACACTGTCCCGATTCGATGCATCGTGACGGGTTCGGAATGACAGCGCAAAGCGACTGGGCGCGACTCGGGGAGTCGCGTGGGCCACCCTTCATTCTTCAGGATAAACAAGCAGCGCCCCCTTACGAAGAGAACGGTCTTAGGCAAAGCAGGTCCCTTACCGTCATCCCGCGAGCGGCGGGGTGGGTTCACTTCATGCTTCAAGGCAAGCGGGATAACAAGGGGTGGAGGGGTCTGGACGGCAAAGGAGGCGCACTTGACAGAACTATGTACGTATGATAATTACGCGTAATTATTATGACACGAAAACTACAAGCTTACGTTGCCGCACTGCTCCTTTTTCGGAGAAACAGGGCAATGACGGCCACAACGAGAGCGAATAACGTCGACTCGATGAGGTGGTGGCCCAGGGCGAGGATCATTTCTTTCGCTCCGTTCGCGCCAATGCTTTTTCCATTTCGCGAATGTCAGCGAGAGTCAACTGGCCCGTTTCGACGAGATGCGACATGACGGATGCTGGAGAGCCACCGAACATGTCCAGCAGGTCAGAGATAACGCGCTTACGGACGGTAATTCGCGTGAGCACGGCTTCAAAAACGTGCGCGTTGCCGATTTTCTTGACGCGCCTGACTACCCCTTTCTGTTCGAGGCGGTAGATCATTGTTTGCACCGTGGTGTAGGCGGGGCGATGTTCTTTGGGCAGAGCTTCCTGAATTTCGCGGACAGAACATGCGCCCAGTTCCCATAGTTTTTCGAGGAGCTGGAGTTCAAAGCGGGTTACGCGCCTAGTTTGCATTGACTACCTCTGTGGTTTTATTTACTACAGTCGTTTGTTTTATGTCAAGACTCATGTTGATCGATGTACGAGCACGCACTGCCTAGTTACGCGGGGGTGGAGGCGTCCTGGCTGGCGCGGATTTGCTGCCAGCGGCGGGGGCGGCGCTTGGGGTCGAGGATTTTTTTGCGGAGGCGGATGGACTTGGGCGTGATTTCGACGAATTCGTCGTCGGCGATGAATTCGATAGCGGTTTCGAGAGTGAGCACGCGGTGCGGGACGAGGCGAATGGCTTCGTCGGCGGTGGACGCGCGCATGTTGGTCTGCTTTTTTTCTTTGGTGATGTTGACGTCGATGTCGGCTTCGCGGGAATTTTCGCCGACGATCATACCTATGTAAACTTCTTCGGCGGGACCGACGAAAAGTTCGCCGCGCTCCTGCAAATTCCATAGCGCAAATGCGGTGGTTTTTCCGGCGCGATCAGCGACGAGAGCGCCCGTGGTGCGCGAAGCGAGTTCGCCGGCGTATTCGGTCCAGCCGTCGAAAAGAGAATGCAGCAGCGCGGTGCCGCGCGTGTCCGTGAGAAGCTGTCCGCGCAGGCCGATGAGTCCGCGCGAAGGAATTTTGAATTCCATGCGGACGCGGCCGGAGCCGTGATTGACCATTTTTGCGAGTTCGGCGCGGCGGCTGCCGAGAGTTTCCATGACGACGCCGACGAAATTTTCCGGACAATCGACGACGAGAAGTTCGAGAGGCTCGAGGCGGCGGCCGTTTTCGGTGCGGATGACGATTTCGGGTTTTCCGACCGTGAGTTCGTAGCCTTCGCGGCGCATGGTTTCGATGAGGATGGCGAGCTGAAGTTCGCCGCGTCCGAGAACGCGGAAGGAGTCGGTGCTGTCGGAATCTTCGACGCGAATGGAGACGTTGGTGAGGAGTTCTCGTTGGAGGCGGTCGCGAATGTCGCGCGAAGTGACGAACTGGCCTTCGCGTCCAGCAAGCGGAGACGTGTTGATGGTGAAAATCATGGCGAGAGTTGGCTCGTCGATCAGGAGAGGATCGCAAGGCGCGGGATTTTCGAGATTTGTGATGGTCTCGCCGATCTGAATGCCTTCGACTCCGGCGATGGCGACGATGTCTCCCGCGGCGACTTCCTGCGCTTCGTCGCGTTCGAGGCCGCGGAAAGTGTAGAGCTTGGTGATGACCGCGGGAGAAATATTGCCGGAAAGTTTTGCGACGCCGACTTGGGAGCCGCGCTGCATTGTGCCGTTGAAGACACGGCCGATCGCAATGCGTCCGAGAAAATCGCTGTAGTCGAGATTGGCGACTTGAATTTGGAGAGGCGCGGAGGGATCGCCGGAAGGAGCGGGAATATTCGCGAGAATGGCTTCGAAGAGCGGCTGGAGATTTGTGGAGCTGTCGCCAAGCTGGCAATGGGCGACGCCGGTTTTCGCGTTGGTGTAGAGGACGGGAAAACTGAGCTGATCTTCGGTGGCGTCGAGATCGATGAAGAGATCGTAGATTTCGTCGAGGACTTCCTTGGAGCGAGCGTCGGAGCGATCGATTTTGTTGAGGACGATGATGGGCGGAAGGTGAGCCTGCAGCGCTTTTTGGAGGACGTAGCGCGTTTGCGGGAGCGGGCCTTCGCTGGCGTCGACGAGAAGAAGTACGCCATCGACCATGCGGAGGGCGCGTTCGACTTCTCCGCCGAAGTCGGAATGGCCGGGGGTATCGACGATATTGATTTTGTTGTCGTTGTAAAAGAGGGCGGTGTTTTTCGCGAGGATGGTGATGCCGCGCTCGCGTTCGAGATCGTTGGAGTCCATGACGCGTTCGGCGACGATTTGATTGGCGCGGAAGATGCCGGATTGGCGGAGCATGGCGTCGACGAGTGTGGTTTTGCCGTGGTCGACGTGGGCGATGATGGCGATGTTGCGAATGGGTTCAGGCATGGCTAGGCAAAATACCTTCGGAAAAGCGTAAAGCACTGGCGATTAGAAATGAGTCCCTTCCTTTGTTTTCTGCAACTTACATTCATTTCTAATAATCCAGGGGTCTGGCGATTAGAAACTGAAGAGCGCCCGCCGCGGCGGGCAGGCATAAAAAGCGAAGGCGCTTGTGTGACCTGAGCGCGGACTCCAGAACCGTGCAAACGGAGCGTCCGGAAATGGGACTCCCGTTTCAGAAAATCGCAAAAAAAAGCGATTAGAAATGAGTCCAGTCGTTTGTTTTCAGCAGGTTGCATCGAGTTCTAATTCTTCATAGATTACGCGATTAGAGTTCGCTGTACTTCCGCCTCTTGCTTCCATAAACAAGAAAAGCCGCGTCGCCGCGGCCTGTTCGCTCCCGAAAAATCCGATTCGTAACGTTCAGACACTCTTGTATAGCACATGTTAACCAGAAAGGCAAGAGAAACGACGCAGAAGGCGATGAGGGCGATGTTTGCGAATAGGAGGCATGAGTTTTATGTGTACAGATTTAGTTTAACGGAGAGGCGGAGAAAAAGTGGCTCGTCCCGCGAATTTGTCTCATGCTATCTTGTGTGTAGGTTATGGTTTTCCGCAGGATCGATGCCAGCAGGCGGCGAATTGCATGAGCTATGACCTGCATATCACGCGACGAAGAGACTGGTCGAAACCAGGAAAAGAAATCAGCGTCGAGGAATGGCTTGCCTACGTTGAGAAGGACACTGACCTTGTGCTTTGGGCCGCCAACGGCCCGCACATGGCTAAGTGGAGCGGGCAACCCGAATATCCGGACGCGTGGCTCGACTGGTTTCAAGGGAACATCTACACAAAAAATCCAAATGCTGCGCTGATTGACAAGATGGTGCAGATTGCGGACGCACTCGGAGCGCGTGTGCAAGGCGATGATGGTGAAATCTACCGAAATGGCCACGACGCGCCTGATTATCCTAAGGCGTCTGCGTTCGAGCGGTTGAGGAATTGGTTGCGTGTACGCAACTCGACGCCGGCAGCAAAGCCGATTAAACCAGCTTTTCAAGTCGGCGATCGAGTGCTGGACGTGTACGGCAAGACTGCGACCGTGGCCGAAATTGACCCGAAATCAAATCGCAACCTTGGAAAAGTGACGGTCCGATATGACGATGGCCGAGAGTTGTCGTTCATGCTGGCTGCGTCAGGGTTGAAGCTTGCCGAGCATCCGCAAAAAACCGAGCGCGCCTAAAAAGCCGCCACTATGGAAGTTCAAAGCTAAGCGAAAAAAAGCAGAGGCCCACGCTCAGGAAACGAGCCCGCCACGGCGGGCAGGCGTGGGCACACGGAAAAAGCAAGACCGAAAGTCAACAGCAGATCCCTCACACCATCCGCACGAACGGCGGATGGGTTCGGGATGACATTGTGGTGGGCGGAACGGTCAGATAGGAGCATGCAGCACTGCCGGAGCTCGGGTCAGTCCAGACAAACAGCCTAAGAAAAAAGCAAAAGCGAAAACAAACTGTAGACTCCTCACCATCGCGACGACAACGCGTTGAGTTCGGAATGACAGGCGGGGACAAAGACCCACCCTTCGCGTTTTTTTCAATTTGCGCTGCAGGAGCGGCGCGGGCGCGAAGGGTGGGGCACCCGGAAAAACAAGACGGAAAGACCACAGCAGGTTCCTCGGAGTCCTAAACTAAAGATGTCAGCACCCTCGGGATGACAACGTAAGGCAAGAAATGCGAAAACCATAGAACAGATGCAGATCCTGCGGCGCCGCAAGATCAGCGGCGCCTCAGGATGAAACCAGACGAGGCGGTCACGGCAAAAGGCGCTGCTGAGTTATACTGAGCTCTCGGTAAGCGAGGGAAAAGTACTTTTGGGGCTGCTCACGTTTTGTTGTGCGGTGCGTCCATACCGCAAAGGGAGAGATACAACTATGCACAGATATGTTCTGAGCCTGTTCAGTCTGATTTGTGTGGTTTGCGTCTTGCTGGCAATGCCAGCGAGTTTTGCAGATCAGGATGGACTTGCGCTGCTGAAACAGGCTGGGCAGCGGTATGCGGCGGCGAAGACGTATGAGATTAAGTCCGTCGAGGAAACGGTAACGACGACTCCGCTGAGCCGTGAGTGGCAAAAGACGATCACAACGGCGATTCAAGGGACGGGCAACCGATTTCGGTTTGAAACGCAGTCCTCGTCAGGAAGCAGCGTCCGCGTTTCGGATGGGAAAACGGAGGCGGTCTATCATCCTGAGGACCAGCAGTACACGCAGAATCCGGCGTCCGCGGATGGTCCTTCCGTTGGCAAAGAGGCGATTTTTGGAGTTGATCTTGTGGAGTTTCATACAATCAAGGAGACGAAGACGCTTGCCGACATGGCGGACGACTACACGGCTGCGGAAGTTCTGCCCGATGCGACGATAACGATCGATGGGCAGCCAGTGAATTGTTATGTGGTTAAAGTCAGTGAGAAAGAATTGAAAAAGGCACCAAAGCCGGGCACAACCATGGAAAAAACTGTGTGGATCGATAAGGCGACGATGGCGATCCGCCAGATCGTGACAAAGGAACATGCTCCGAATCTGCTGAGTCCGCATGTGTCCCAAGATGTTGAGACGATGGACCAGTATCTTGTCGCCAACCTTGGCGGGCAGCCTGGAGAGGCTGAATTCGCCTTCACTCCGCCGCAGGACGCGGCGAAAGTGGAAAAGTTTCGCAGCCCGTTCAGCATCGGCGAGGACATCAGCGGCGAGGCGGCGCCGGCCGTGACATTCAAAGGCGCGGATGGAAAGGAGATTTCGCTGGCGGCGCTGAAGGGAAAGCCAGTGCTGATTGATTTCTGGGCAACGTGGTGCCTGCCGTGCATGGCGGCGATGCCGCAGATGGCGGATCTGTATCAGGAGACGAAGGACAAGGG